>Ga0214479_100072_pt1 | contig 59190 bp, 45 predicted proteins | sample M1_20Mar14CPVII9_5_FD_165054 | JGI IMG/M metagenome (GOLD analysis project Ga0214479, IMG submission 165054) | Marine eukaryotic communities from Monterey Bay, California, United States - M1_20Mar14CPVII9sort6BwellE14 | ecosystem: Environmental > Aquatic > Marine > Unclassified | place: USA... | reverse complement strand
ATGCTTATATGCATCGTGAGGGTATGTTGAATGAAGATGAATTAATGAATGTAACAGAACAAGAAGAGGAAGATCAAGAGATTGGAAGTGATAATAACAATGGAGAAGAAGAGGAAGAACAATCAGAGTATACATCACGAATCTACAACTTTTATCTCTTCCCAAATGGTAAGACGGGTAGTGACCGTGAGATTACAATGAATCCATCAACCATTAAGTTTCTATTAGCCAATCATATGGATTTTGACAAGGTGTTTCGTGAGGGTGTGTCATACACAACTGTGGAGCAGGCAAATTACTTGAAGAAAAAGTATTATGAAAAGTATAATGATAGTGACAAAAAGAAGAAGAGCGACGAGTCAACGACAAATGGATATACTCCACGAAAGGGAGGAAAGGTGAAGTTAACACGTGTGGAAGATATTGCCTTTGTGGCACGAGCGATGGCCGAATTGAGAGAGTGGATTGATACAGGAAATGTGGATTCAAATAATGACGACGAGGAAGACACAGAAGCCACCGCCGCTGCCATTCTTAATGGGGCAAAGGTCGTTAAGGAAGAGGGTTCATCACTAGTTTTACCGCCATGCAATGCCTTCCTTCGTCGATGTTTATATGAAACTATTGAAGATGAGTATCCCGGCCTTATTTTGGAAAGAGCCGATGCTGCTCCAACAAATACTAATGGAACTTCTTCTCCGGCAACAAGGAATCAAATCAGGGCTATTCGGTTAAGTTCCGCTGAGAAGAAACGACGTGAAAAACGATTGCAACAGGAGGCATGGGATCGAGTATTAATGGACATTGGATTCACAACTATCTTCAAGGCAATTAGTGATGCATGTAATGGTAAATTGTTTACCAAAGAGCAAACGTCGGGCTTTCTCAATGGTTTATACCCAAGTCCATCTACTTCTCCAGCCGACGGAGAGACTCGGAAAAGAGTACCTCTAATCATTCATAATGGATTGATGGATTTGATGTTCCTACTAACTCATTGTCATCAACCAATACTTCCTGATCATTTCGAAGATACCAAGAAGATTATCAGAACGTACTTTCCACTTGTCTACGATACAAAAGTGTTGGCCACAGAGTACAGTGATGCAATTATCCAGGGAAGCAAGACATCTCTAGAAGATTTATATGGTTTAACTTGTACTGAGGGTGCGTTTATAACAGCACGAATGAAAGTACCGTCTATTGCTAACCATGACGGGAGGAGTCAAGGACAAGCACACGAGGCGGCATATGATGCCTACATGACGGGAAGTATCTTCAACGCCCTTGTTAATCGTATCCTTGAATCAAAGAATAGTCGTGATCACAATCTTACACTGGACGGTCTATTGTATGACCCTACATCGAATGATGATATCGTGAAAGAATTAGTCGGTCTGAATAGAATTTATATGCACGTATCTCTGTACACGATTGATTTGGAGTCCTCGTCAGGCCCAGTAGCTGGATTACACGATCCTCTATCGAAAGGCTTATCGATTGATACAACCTTTCATGTGTGTGGTATTACAACGTCAGTGTCTACTCGAGACATCTTTCAAGCTCTTTCTTCCGGTAATGAGAGCGAAGAGGAGGTTATCCGGAGCTTGAAGTACGAGATTATTTGGATTGACGATGAATCGTTCTTTGTCGGCACAAGGATGATGGAGGATGCATCTTCAAATAGCATAATTACACGAGGTGTAGTAGCATCTCATGTAAGGAACAAGTTACATGACGGGCTGGGAAATGCTGTTAAGATTGTACCACTTGGGCATTACTTTCAGAAGAAGTATAGTGGTGCCATTGAAAGATCTGATTCGATTAGTATTACTGCAGGACTGGTATCGGTAGCAACTAAACCATTCCAAATGTTAGGGAGTGTACTGGCAGGATTCAGTAAGAAGCGTTCATCGATTAGTAGTGGTGATAATGGGGAAGGAGGAGGAGGAGGAGGTGCCAAAAAGCGTGCAAGGTTGGGATAGGGCTTTAGTTGTCATTTGTTGCAAGTTTCTTATGCCAAGTATGTAGCCCCTCTAAACTTTAGTAGAGCCATTGATTCCACATATTTAAACCGGATAGACTCTCATCATCTTCACTTGCTACTTGCAGTGTACAGTTGTGATCTTGAGTCATGAGTCTCTTATCACTTATCGGGTAGTCGTTGCCTGAGGTAAAGGATACCCCCGCCATTGCTCGCTCGCTGATGCTACTTCTGGTATCCTAGAAGAGATTCATTGAACTCTTTTATTTTTAACATATGATGCGGTGAATCAACTTGATTGAAGTTTGGAGATGCCTCTATTATTGCCTTTGCAAACCATAGTATACTAACAAAAGTTTTGCAATCACCTCTCTTCGTCTTCATCATCTTACAGAAATTTGCAATATCGACAAGGATGAAATCAAAACTGCATATGATGCTTTAGTCCGCTCTATGGCAGAAGAATCTCGTGCGGCGGCATCTCGTGCAGCAGCACCGGCAGCACGTCGTGCATCATCATCATCAGGTAGTCCAGTTAAACGTAAGAGTAATGTCATCAACAGTGATGATTGGGGCGCCATTACGCCGCTCTTAAAAAATTCCATGCAAAAAATGGTAATTGCAAGGTCCCATTCGGGGCTGAAACTGGTAACTTAAGATCATGGACTGAAAGGCAGAAGAAGATGTATGCATCTGGTAAACTTGATGATGATCAACTTGAAAAGATGAATGAGTTGGACTTTGATTGTGAGTGTATATGTTGATGACATGTGTATGTTTATGCATCGGCCGATATAACTTTTTTGCTCATATGATATGTTCTTCTTTGATTATACAATACTACAGTTACAATCAAGCCACTCTCTACACGTGCACTTAGTCCTACCCAGGCTGCCGCCGTTGCCAGACCTGCACCATCACCACGTAAGGAGGCAAAGAAGAACAAGCCAGCTTCACCTGAGAAATCCCTCTCATTCAAGAAGCAAAAGAAGGATTATAATGACTTAATTCAGGAAAAGCAAGCAAAGAAGAAGGCAGAAGAAGAGAAGGTTAGGATTGCAGAAGAGGAGAAGAAAGCCAAGGCAGTTGCCGCCAAAGCCAAGAAACCAGAGCTGGTACGCAAAGCAAGTGTTCTAGTAATTGAAGATGATGCGACATGGAATAAGGGATATGAGGAGTTAAAGGCCTTTCATTCAAAGACTGGCAATACCTCAGTCCCTTTCGGTAAGGATACTGGTGCCCTACGGAGTTGGGCTGAAAGGCAGAAGAAGGTATATATGCAGCTAACAAGCTTGAGAAGAGTAGGGTTGAGAAGATGGAGGAGCTCGGATTTGTCTTTTAAGTGAACGAAATCATGGGAGATAAGATTTTGGAAGTGATATGGGGAGGCATCATGGTGTAAAGGTGCATTAATATACGTAACGAGTAACAGAAGTAATAAGGAGAGAAAGAAAGTAGTTTATAATGTTATGCAATATAGTAGACAGGTCTCTCGAACGAATGAGTTGAATGCTATTATCAAGTAAGCAACTCATTGTTTATGTTACTCATAGTACGAGAAGCAGGTATTGTCCTATCCAAAGCTTGGGCCATCCTCTCTTGACTATCTTACGAGAGGTGCCTCCATCTGCCTCCATGATGTCGCCTTGCCACTTTGGCGCTTTAAATTTAAACTATTATCTTTCAATATTAGTTGCATACATATTGGTACTTTCTATCCATGAGTCACTTCACAATCATTAAAAACCGTTAGCACAAACTCAAATTTCCTTCGCATTCGCAACCCTAGGCTCATAACCAGATACGTGTGAAATTTCACCATTTTTTGTTAGTGATGATCATAGTAAATTGCCGCCCTAGTGGATACCGCCGCCGTATTATATCACCATTGCAATAAAACTACACGCACGACGAACCATTAAATAGCCCTGTTTCTAAGGATTCTCGAACCGCTCCGTGCGTTTAGAAATATTAAATATGGATAAAGTTATACTCGATTTACTCAACGACAGTGAATTTTTGCAATGGAGGAAGGTGCATCATCATCATGTGTCGATAGATCGCCTGCCACCCGACGGCATCACGTGGTATTCGGCATACGGTTCAATAAGTTATTAAAGTAGCGCGCAAAGTGGACGGCATAGTGGTCTACTGGTCTCTAGGCCGGCCACCGATCGAGGTATCTCCTACTATCGATTATGATGAAATTCACCACCCTACTACGATACCACCGCCATATCATATAACCATTAGTATATTTATTGTCATACTGCAATATCTCTCATCCATATACTATTACTATATCGGAAACCGCTGAGTATGACATAAAATATCAAATATTAGGACGGTTACATTCGATTTACTTATCTGCACGGCTCGGCGGTGGGGGTGATGTGTCTCTTTACTGCTCCTATCGGCCACGACGGAGCACATACACCAGTGCCTATCTTCAGTTAACTATATTGACAATCAATAAATCAAAGATGTGGTACCATTGCGTATATGGGGACGATGTGAACGGTCATCATCGTAGTACAAAGAGTACTTCAATACAAAACTCGGAGGAGGTGGTGGGGTATAATATCTCTTATGGAAAGGCAAATGAACAACCAATACACTGGCAGCTTATAGACAACATGTTGATGGTATAAGAGAGACTCTTTATCAGTTAGAAGTTGGGAAGAATCATGCTTTATGAAGACTTTGAAGGGTTATAATATGCAAATCATATCTTATAATAGATGTATGATGAGAAGACCATTGCAATCGACTCAATAGAGTAGAATATAAGCCAATTATCGCATTTACTACTTAAACTAAGTATCTGATACGTTTTTAAGCATATATCTAGTGTATAGTACTCTATAATGTGAAGAGTTATGCATATGTATTGATGAGAAGATATGTTTTTGTTGATTTTAGCTACTATAACTGCCGTTTCTGATACGCAATGAAGCAGATATGATACCACGCAATACAGTAGATATAGTAGAAGGTATTTACATTGCAATACGAGCCATATCCTATCGATATGGCGGTGGAATGACGGCCTTAATGTGGTATGAGGTGATCGAATTGGAGGAGGATACCGCTTCTAAGTACCCATATATATACGAAAAGTGTCCGATCAGATGGATATATTGAGTTTGTGCAGGGATACCAATAGAATTTTTTTATGATCGTGAAGTGACTCCACATGTCGGTATTGCAATAGGGCAAATTGAAGTAGATATCAAAACTGATACCAAACCATCAACTATCATACCATCACCATCAGATGATGATCAGCTAGCACTACCCTTCTTCATACGGTTACACTTAATTAGACATGGAGAAACACATGCAAATGTACAAAATATTGTATTAGGTCAAGGAGATTCACCGCTTACTGAGAATGGTGTTAGTGTAGCTCGATTGGCAGCGTCATCTGACTTGATAAATGGTAGTAGATTAAAATATTGGAGACATTATTGCAGTGATTTGAAAAGGGCACATCGTACTGCAAAGATTGTATTGGGCATTGAAAAGGAAAGTGAGAATAATAGTATTGAATCAGCATCATCAGATATCAATCTTATAGTGGACTCACGTCTTAGGGAGTTGGCAAAAGGACCACGAGAAGGATATCTAAAGAAGTATACACATAAAAAGGCCATTGCTTTGAGAAGAGAGGCTGCTGGAGTAACTGACAATAATATCTCAGTACCAAAGCTAGAGAGTTTGGATGATGCATATGCAAGGGTAGTAAATTGGATAAACTCAATTGTAGAAGAAGCATCAGAAGATTATGAAACGACATGTCGTAATGAAGGAGAGGAAGATATTGAACCAAAAGTATATGACGTATTTGCATTATCCCATTCGGCATTGATTAGAACTATTATTCACAAGATGGTTGACAATGAACTACCAGTAGACTTTGACAAGACAAAGGAGGGTAGTCTTCGTATCCCTAACCTTTCCAGAACTATTATTGATATTCAACCATACAAATCAAAGCGGTGGACTTCTAGTCTCAATCGATTAACGGATATATCACATCTTAATGATGCAGCAAATAGCGGACCACCGTACTTGTAGCTCCATTGATTAGAATGTTTAGAATAAGAACTTTCTTCCGCCAAGCCGTCTCTTATCGTTGTCAATGATAATATCCTTTGCCAGTATTTGTCTGCAGTAGTCAAGTTGGAATATCGCCAATGCGCCTAAACAAAGACCAAAAGAAACAGCTACAAATGTACCAATACGAATCCAGTAGAAGTAATCGAGCTCAGATACGATTTCTGCTTCTGACACCCATTTTGATCTTCTAGGAGCATTTATCAAGTACAGAATCAAGGTTGTGTAAACTCCTGTCGAGGCCAAATGAAAGTTGAACCTAGTTTGTGGATCTTTAATAAACGGGCCAATGACACACGATAATGTGAACAGCACACCGCCAGCAAGGATTAGAAAACTACCAATCCCTGGAAGTTAGGCCAATAAAAGGAAATCACAAGGTTTGAGTAGATATATGACTGGTGCGGATTAGTATGAAAAATGACAAGGCTGTGGCGGCTTACCTATCTCCCCAATCCGTGTTGATGGCACTGGAATCAGTGTATCATCGTCCTCAGAATTCATTCTGTAGTTTTGTTGTATTTAGGAGGATCGGGTGTGCAAACAAGGGTTTAATTGTACCTACTTACCCTACCTACATCTTTCACTTAAGCTTTCGTTCACTTCCTAAGATCACGAATTTAGTAAAAATGGTAATGATGGAGAAGAAGATGATGAGCCCGTTCAACAGGTTGTCAAAACAATCTAAGCAAAAGACTATTCAAGCAAGATACTTGGTGTTTGCTACTTTGATTGCATTGTTTGTTGTTTCTTTAGTAACTACGAATCAATCGTCAAGCAATATAAGAGGAAGTATAAAAGCTGCAAGAGATCTTCAAAAAAATGCTACCATCGTTTCTGATATAAGGGAAGTTTTAGACTTAGTAGATGACAAATCAGATAGCAACGACGACACTGTCGCTAACTTGTTGCACGAAGCAGCTAATGAAGTAGTTCCTGACTTGCAAAAGCATGAAGAAGCTACTGACTCTCCAGAAGAAGTCTCATCTCAAGTTGCAGGAGCCAACAGGGATGATAATAATGATGATGACGATGATGAAACCATCTTTGTTGATACAACAAGCACTACCGATAATACTTCTCTCCAAGAACGTCTTCTTTTCCGAAGTATAGAGGTGAGGAATATGATAAGTAAAACTCTTTTGGAGGCCGCGGAACATATACCAAGTCCGAAGTACTTCCACTTCAACCCTCAATATGAGGAAGAAGGCTCAGCGACTGATCACTCATGTGACAAAGAGGATGCATATGCTGGCGTAGCAGTAGATGGCTGGATGCCTCCCCAGTTTGGCTATCCGATTGAGTCACTGAATGAGTGGTACAAAGAATATGATGCTAGTATGAAGAAGATTAAGAATAAAGATTCCGGGGGAAGAGAGTTACGTGATTTTGCAGCTAAAGAAACCCAGAAACTTAGAGAACGGCGACACAGATTGTTTTGTGAGGACTAGCGAAGGAGTAGACTAAATAATAGTGGCAGTGTTTTTATTATAACTTAGCGAGAAAGGCCAATATCCATTGCTCTCTGGTTTCCCCGTTATAGACTATTCTCAAATAAACAACAACGGCTTCAAGTGAGCCTAAATTCCATCTTCTTCAATCTGCAATTCATCTCAATCCCCCCCATCAAATACAAAATATGTTTACTCCTCCTCATCTCCAATAAACTCGTCGGGTATATTAGCATCAATTTCTTCATGGACGTATGCACTCTTGTCTAACTTTTCCAATAGATGAGGTGAAATGTACTAAATTATATGATGAAATGTGATGTGAGAAGTTGATGTCCAATCTTGCACAAACATATAAAAAGACATATCTATTCTCACCTTGTGCATTGAGAACATGGTTACTTTCGACTCTCCGCCAAAGACACGGCTTAATGCTTCATCACAGATAATCTCTTTCTTATTCTCCGGATTCTGTATTATGATAGAAGAGGGTATAAGAGCAGAGATGTGAGGTGAGCATATCATATACACAACAAATTATCTCCTTCAACATCCGGTACATGTAAACTCACCTGGAGATTGTTTGCCTTGATATACACCCAAAGTGCCTGTGTAACCTGAGGACGAGGTAATATACTCTTCCCAACAACAGCAGTCAAATCTTCACTCAACCGATACGGCGGCATAGTACCAGGATCTCTCTTCTTCTTGGGTTCATTCGATTTGCGTTTCTTCCGGGGTACAGTGGTATTGGTTGTTAAATCCACAGGCTTGTAAGGATCAACATGCGCTCCAATATACTTGTTCATTGAAAACATCTAATAATAATATGATATGTGTATACATAATATGATGTTAGTTGCAATCCCAAAGCTCAATAATATATCACATGGACAAAATATAACACATTAGAAAAAAAATAAAAACTATAATATAGAACTCACCGTAAACTGATCAACACCAAAAACAGCCTTCATCCTATCATCCAATAGAATCTGACGTCTATCATCCGGATTTTGCAATTCGTTATCCTTAATATATGCCCACATTGCTTTAACGATATCAGTACGTGCCATTTGTCGTCCACTACCTAAAAAGTCTGCTAGTTCTTGACTAATTTCCTTTACGGCTGATAGTCCGCCTCCACCCTGCTTACGTTTCTTTGGTACAACTACCTCCATTTCTTCCTCTTCCTCTTCACTACTTGAATCTTCCTCCTCAGAAGATTCATCATCACTATCTTGCATACTATCAATAATTTCAGTAATAGTTGCCTTAATGTACTTCTTCTTACTACTTAAATCAGCACCATTGAATTTTTCAGATAGTGTAGCAATGAATTGTTTAGTTGACATGGTTTCAAGATTAACTGTTTGCATTAATTGTTCCATTTCCTTACGAATTTCGGTATCTGAGGGGATTGGTACGTCGGCATTGACTTTGACTTTGGCTTCTTTAGTGTCCGACATGATATTATCTTATTATTGTGATATATTTAATTGTTATCAAACTTTGAAGGTGAGTAATTTGATTCTTGAATACTTGATATCTTTTTCTTTTACTGATTGATGCGATGGGATATTGAAAACTAAATTTGATATTGATATGGTCTTGGTTCGCTGCTTTTGCGGTAATTATACGCTAGTAGGGTGGTTTGCAGTTATAAATCGATATGATATATTGCCTCCTCAAATAATTAATCTATCTCTGCTTCTTTGCCTTTACTATTTTGTTATTGGTTTATATTAGGGATGTGAAATTTTGCTTTCTATTGGCGATCAAAGACTGTACACTATAGAATAAGTAGTACGTCAAATATCCTATACAGTACTGAATTACGTGGGCCATTTTGACAACCTCAAAAAAAAGTTCAACTCCTCTACCAATGAACTATGAATATGATATCAAATAAGCGCCTCTGCAACCAACCCTGCAATATCCTACTTGCAATAATTGCAATAGTGTTATTGCTAATTTCTCCCGTCCATTGCGACGATGATACTGAAAAAGTCAAAAACGATACACATAAATTATGCGAACGCCTACCAACCTCTCTGACATATAAACAGGATGCTGCGCCTGCTGATGTATCGGCTATTTTACGTGTAGTTGTTGAGAAGATCAATCGAGATGTTACGGGTGTTGTCGATGTCGAGGTGTGTATTCTGATGTTTTACTTAAAGTGTGCACATCTTGTGTTCATTTTGACATGTGTGTTGTTCACATCGACATCATGTGTTCATAAATATGGCACCTTCTAACTTCTACTCACATATTATATTACTATTAAACATACTATATAGGTAAAATGGTCAGGAGGGGAATTGCATAAGAAAGTAGGTGAACGTATAGTACAATGCTTTGTAACACGATTAGCAACAGATGCGGGCACTGCCGAATCAACTCTTGATGAACATGGACGTAATGTAGTGACACAATGCTTTGAGGTACCATTTACTATCCTTGACGTCAATGAATGTACAATACCACAAACAAATGCTATGCATCATAAATGTATGAAACCGAGTATATGTGTTAATACCTTGGGTTCATATGAATGTGTTTGTCCATCTGAATCATCAATATCAGTTGCCAATACTGCCAGTGGACGAAAGTTTGTTGCGGATAGTTTTTGGAATGAGTTGAATCAAGAATCACGTAATCCTTGGGAATTGTCATTATCTAGTGGAGGAGGGTCATGTTCAAATTTACCATCAACATATTTATGTTGTGATGAAGATGGAAGTAGCAAGGAAGGATCATCTTGTCGGTCCTCATTTCGTTGTCCGGTTGATCCATGCACTGCCAAATCAAATCCATGTAGTGAAAAGGCTGTGTGTCAACGTACTGAATCTCCCAATCATCATCCAAATTATAAATGTCAATGTCCTGTCGGGTTGATGGGGAACGGATTACCTTGTCGAAAGAATGTACGAAAGAAGTTACCAAAAGTAAAATATGATGGCAAGACACCTACAGAAGAAACCCGAAAGTTATTAGAATCAGGAATGATTTGTGATTGTAGTGAGCCAACTATTGATCAATGTGATGGTTTTCCAAAGTGTCCAGGAAAACACGAGGTATGTAAAGTTGACGAATCAACTAATACACCGGGCTGTGTCTGTCAAGATGGCTTTGATAGAGATCCTGACTTTGGATGTGTTGATGAATCACCACCCATTCTCAATATTAGGCCTGATCCTACACATGGTACTGATAAGAGGACGGGTATTACTCACTTGTCTCAGGGAGATAAATATGAAGAGTATGGTGTGGATGTAATTGATGATAATGCCGAAGAATATTTACGAAGTTTGAAGATTGCCTACTCACGTCCATTACCTCAAGGATGTTTACTCGAAATGGGAGAGTTCTATGTTGAGTACACAGTGGCAACTCCTTGGACTGAGCCAAACTTTGTTCGAGCCAAGAGGACAGTAGTTATTGATAATGTCAATGAATGTTTAGTCAAGCAAGGGATGGGTGTAGGTGCCAATTGTCCAGAGCTAGTAGCCCAGTGTGATGTGGAAGCAGGGGCTAGATGTAAGGATGAGATTGGTACATATACTTGTCAATGTCCGTCTGGTACTGAAGGAGATGGGTTCCTTCCAATTCCCCGTTTGAAGTCAAATGGTAAAGGAGGATTTGATGGCAGTATGGTACCAAAGGGTTACAAGGGAGGTTCTGGATGTCGGGATACGAGTGCGCCTGTACTTGAGATTCTTGGACCGAATCCCAAACGATTCCGAGTTGCCAAGGCAAGTGGTATTAAGAGTCTAATGAAAATGGATGAGAATGAGGAATCAAATGTTAGAGTCGAGGCTCTTGTTGCCCAACAAAGAAGTGCATATGAAACTGATATCAAGGTAAGGATTAGTGTCTGTTTGTGATTTGTGATCGGTATAGTTTGTTTTGTCACAAATATTCTCACTTTATACCCGACTTCTCCATAGTATATCATTTCGGCCACGTCTGGAGCTGAGCTCTGTGCTACAACCACAAAGAGAAATGCGCGTCCAACAGACTGTATCCGAGCTGAAGACAAAACCTACAAGGGGATTGTAGATCTTTCTATTCGTGTGACTGTGGGAGAGCCCGTTCCGAAGAATAATGGCTCGCCACTCCAATGGAAGGTACCTTATAATGTCATGGATGAAGCAGGGAACAAGGCCAAGACCGTATGGCGTGATATTATCGTTGAGGAAGTTGATATTGATGATTTTGATAAGAAGGTCAAGGTAGCTGATGTTGCCTCGACAAAGAGTAATGAGTCAAGGGATGAGAGGAATAACAAACGAGAGTGTCCTCCATGCAATTGCAAAAGTGAACCGAGACAACAGCAGCGCGGCAACGGCGGAATGTCTCGTGCTGAATGTAACTCTCAATGTGAATCCAAGATTGCTGATGCATTAGCATCGTCTTCGAATGGATCTTCCGACAAGACATGCACGCCCACTGATGGTAGCGGTGAACATCAACAGCCTAATCATCAAGTCATTCAGGATATGCTAGTCTTCTTGGAAGGGTTGCTAGGTCCGAACTCAATGATGTTGTTGCTCCTAGGCTGTACACTTGCAACCATGATTTACATTATCAGCCGTGGTATTGCTGCCTTATTCTTCAGTACTGGGCCACATACTCAGACGTACTACCATTCTCGAGATGATGACGAGCAAGAAAAGCTGATGCTACAAAGTGTATCCTATTACAGATCTCCGACGACTTCTTCTAATGGCAGTACAAGTCGGGGTCAATCTCCTGCTGGCTCGTCTATATCTGCAGCCTCATCTTCTGGTGCTCGACCGCCTCCTAGAGCATCCATCTCTTCTCAAACGCCACGAAATGGTATGTATAATGGAAATGGAAGTACACCTCGACAACAACAGCAAAGATCACCATTCCAAAGCAATGATGGTACAGATAATATATATCAAACCATGTCACCAATCACTCCATCGAGGCAAAATGGGACAACACCTTCAGGTCAGGGGAGTCGCTACAACCTGAGAAATGCACGTTAGGAAGAGGCAAGAAGTTATTAGTTAGGGTATGTGGAATGAAGTAACCTGTTCATAGTTCATCTAAACTAACATTATATTATCTGTGAAGGATAAGTAAGGAGCAATGATATGATAACCTCGCACTAATCAATCTCAACACCTCTTCATAAAGGATACCGTCAACTCCACATTGGTATCCTTTTAGCAGTAATCAAATCGCTCAAATGAATTATTCCTCATATATGTTGCAAATAATATTACACGCTTCATTCACTCAGCTGAGTAGTCACTTGCTTTAATATGCCGGCTTTTTGTTCTGATCTCTTGCATAGCACTAAATGACAAAATCTGTACAATCTGTCTCGCCTTTTGAAATTGTGACTTTGTGCACCAAAACCTCAAATCGACGACGCTAATTTCAATATTGAACAGTCAGATATCCAGAAGATTGGGATAGATAGACGATAATACAATATCAATAACATCAATATCGTTGGGTCAGAGGAATTAATATTTATATGAGTGTGTAGGAGATAGACAACAACAAAAAATGAAGTATTGCAATAGGCCATCAATATTGGCACTTGCCCTACTCCTTCTCAATAACCATCAAACTACAATACAAGCCTACGTAACATCAGGATTACCAGCACATACCCATCGTGCCTACCTACATAAACTAACAGATGAAATAACATCCACGGATATACCTTTAGGCATGTTAGATCCACATACATTAAAATCGACTGCCAAAATAATGTCAGCATGGGCAACTACACCTCCTGACAAATTGGGTAGTGATGGTAAAGACCGGGCGTTAAAAGTTGAAGGATTATTAAAACGTATTATTGATGAAAGAGCTGCGGGAAATGTTGATGCAGTTGCTAGTACGGAACATTATAATTCTGTATTGAGGAGTTGGTCGTTTAGTGGTGAAGGTAAATTTGCGGCTGAACGAGTTGAGCAGGTGAGTTGGTTATTTGATGTGTGTGTTGGTGTGGTGCGATGTAGGCAACGCCTTATTTAATTTATATCTTCTGCTTCTCATTTTCGATTCACCCACATAACACATACAGATACTCATGAGCATGCAAGATGTATATCATCTAACAGGTGATGAAACCGTACAACCCAATCAAGAATCTTTTGAGACTGCCATTGAAACATGGCTACGAGCCTCAGACGAACCAGCTGCATTAGAACGAGCCCAAGGAATAATAGATTGGATGACTACATTATACATTTCATCATCGAATGATCTAGCCAAGCCACACACATCCAACTTTTATCCAATTCTCAAGTACTTGGCCAATAGTTGTACATTGGATGGGCCTATATTGAGTGAACATATTATACAACTATGCAATCTTTACAAATGCAACAAGGTATAGATACGGTAGGTCCAGACACGATGTGCTTCAACATTGTCATGTCTTCTTGGCTCAAGTCTGGTGATAAGAATGCTGAGAAGCATATAACTGAAATATTCGACTATATGAGCAAGGCTCAAGATTTAGGCAGTGAAGACATCAAATTAGATTCATCTTCATACAATATTATCATTTCATCAATATCAAATTCCATCAAGAAGAATGAGAATATGGATATAGAAGGTGCACGTCGTGCTGATGACTTATTGACACAACTGGAAACAAACTTCAAGGAAGGAGATGATACACTCCGACCAGATACTATTATATATAATCAGGTTATAGATTATTGGGCAAAGACACAGCCAGTCAAAGGTCATTACTTGTATGCAAGGGAAGTGCTCGATAGACAAATAAGTATGTATGAAGAGTTCAAGGTACGAAAATGCCGTCCCGATATACTAGGATATACATCAGTTATTGCAGCATGTGCCTCGACGCCCTATAAATCCGATATTGAACGACAGAATGCATTCGATTTGGCACATTTAACATTCATGGAGTGTAGCAAGAGTAAATACATGTCACCCAATGATGTCACCTATGGTATCATGTTAAAGGCCGTCGGACGATTACTACCCAAGAAGGAAGATAAGAATAGATATGCCAAGACACTATTTGAGATATGTTGTAGTGAGGGATATTTGGGACAGATGGCATATCAACGTATGAAAATGTGTACTACTGACAAGATGGAACATCAGTTAACTGGAGGAAGGAGTTATGAAGAGTTGCCTAAGGAATGGCGTTGCAATGTGAATGCTCGATCTCAACAGCAAGGTCAATCTCGGAGGCAACAACAGTCGTCTGGTAGTAGTGGCAGTAACAAGCACCAACAGACACAGACAAGTAAACGTGGAAAGTTACGACCGTAGAGAGAATAGTGTTTAGAGTGTGGAAATTTGGATGTTCATGTATAAATGTTGATCTGAGTCTCTGAGAGTGCTTATGTACAGGAATATATTGAGCAGGAGACGTACAGTTGTAAAATAATGAATAAGTGTAGAGTAACAATCATCTTAGAACCCCTCTGTAGCTTGACTGGAAGTGCAAGGGCCAAACACAGATGAGATCGCCCACCAATAATGAGTGAGGTGCGAGGGGGCAATGACAACTGATGCATGGATATATACTAGTAGACGAGTTATGAGCTGGTTAAGATTTACTCTGCTTTGTACTAGGTTCTTCCACTTCCACGGCTGATTCTCCATCCTGTTTCCTCTTATTCTTCCCACTGGCCGCAGCCTTGGGCCCCCAGTTAGGCTCTGGATTATGTGCCCATCTCTTTGCCTTCTTCCGATCCTTCTCGAATCCTTTAGGTATAGTAAAATCAACATTGGTACTCATCTCTTTTGATAGTATCTTGGATGCAATGTCAACATACGATTGGTGATTAGATGATTGACTTCCCTGTTCTTCACCCACACGATGTTTCTTCGACTCCTTCTTCTTATGTGGAGGATGTTCCTTGCAGTAAGCTCGAACAATATCCCAAACAACATGATTAGGAGCATCAGTCTTGATAGCTTGTGGTTCCTTGTGGTAGGCACTGACACGATATCCTGCATTCACTAGTGCAGCTTTGAACATTTTCATGGGTATGGCGGGACTATTCACCGTCTTACAAAGTATTGGAAGCAAGTGATAAAGCGGAGCATCCGGCAGTTCCTCACTCACGGAAACAAGTAGTCCATGCAATGTCGTGGCAGTATGAAGAGGATGCATGGGCGTGCCACCGGAGGGGTTTACACCATTATTTGTCTGAGCAACTTCCAATCTACCAATTGCATCATTCACCACATCCATGTCATGAAGTGGTCCAGTCCATAGCGGTCCAGCCATCTTATATGACGATCCAGTCTCACATTCTTCAGTTGGTGCTCGACCATTACGATAGACATTGGATGGTCGTGACTTCTTATCCGTAGTACTGCCCTCTACTTGATCACTATTCTGCTGTTGTTGCCATTGAGTAGATACATACTCGTTCGTTCCGATGGGTGTTACATTAAACGAAGAGCACCTGGCAGACTGAAATAAGTGTCCGTGATTCAATGATAGATTGTTTACCTGATACAAAATCAAAATATGTGTGAGTAGACAATCTCTTCATGTCAAAAGTATCAATACAAACATCAACTAATAAAATATATGACACTTACCCCAGCCTTATCATCATAAACTTCAATAAATACTCTACAATAAAATGCCATACCAACACTCAATACCGGTTTAATAGTCCGACCATATCTTCCAGCGACAACACTGACATGATATAATAATATCCTTAATGCTAATTCCTGTAAATATCCCGAACGTTGTTGGATTGGAAATGATCCATATCGTCCATAGCATGTTTCAGGATGTGATCCACCTAATGCTGCCATGTCAGTACATGTTATGGCCAATAATCCACCATTAACTATACTTTGCATGGCAGCATCAATGAATGGTGCGGCACTACCATATGGATCCAAATCTATGACATCATATTGTGGATTTTGTTGTAATTGTGATGGATTACATTGATCGGCATGTAACTTTGGTGGACGTCTTGACATGTACATTTCATGTGTGGCGTCGCCTACTTGTAGTTGTATACCGTGTAGTCGTAGAGCAAAGCTACTAGTACCGTCGTCCTTGTCAGACACTAATACATCATTCAAGGCGTTCCTACCAACATTCTCTCGTGCCATGTCTACAGCTACCGGATCGAGATCGTTCACAATAATTGATCGTACTCCCGGCACTTCCTTCCAATACCTCAAGGAACGCAATCCTGATGCTGCCAATGCTTCAAATATTGATACTCCGTGTATAGTACGATCATTGCTTGTTGTTGTGGTGCTGTTATTAGTACCACCATTGGATGTAGAAGGCATAGATTTAGATGATTCAAGTGTCAACTTTGTAAAATCAACAGATTTCCTTGCCAACTCAACCTGTGCATCAATATCTATTTCGAACTGTGCTAACCTTGCCTTACGCTCCTCTTTTGTCTCCTTCTCCTTCTTCTCTTTTGTATCTTTCTCTTCCTCCTTCTTTTTCATATCCAACTCATTCAACAATAACTTCCTCACTTCCTTCTTTTTATTAATAGACCATAATCGTTCAATACGTCGTTCCGTATACATCCCTATCATTAATATTGATAAATCACGATTTTGCACCTGTACTGGATTATAAAAGACAGAATTTTCAACGACAGGATATAGCATTGATATTGATCCCTCGGTTATTAGTTGATGATTGGATGGTATGTTATTTGTATTGTTGTTGGTATCCTTTGTTGTGTTTGATGTGGTATCTTTAGTGGCAGCGGCGGTGCCATCATTGGTTGATGATGCGTTTGTTGACATTGTTTTGCTGTTGAATTGGATGATAGATTGTTTATTGATAAACAAATAATGATTGCTTGACAAGTTACTGATGTTAAGTGCCGTGTAACTTCGACTTGATTGCAACAATCTATTGCATAGAAAACTTTTCTTTAAAGAAGGGCGGCGGAATAGATTAGAAGTCAAAATATTATTATTATATCGAGCCACCGATACGATCCGTTGCATAGGATAACTTGTAAGCTAAGGCCAACAGAGTAAAGGAGATGTGTGGTCTCTCTCAGGTCTCCAAGAAGATGTGTGTGTTTAAGTAGTGAGCCTAAATCTAAACTCTAACTGGGTAAATAATATATTTTGGCGATACAACCTCACGCAAGTAGGACATCTTCACAACTATTATGAAACAAAGAGCTCAAGAGATTCAACAGAGTCATTCATAGGAGATTCTCTAAACAGGCTGGTAGTTATGGATCATACATAGTATTATCATTTTACAGAAATTTGATTTTGAACACATCTTGTGCACCATCTTCTCGACGTACTTTTGCAATGATAGCTTTTTTTTCACAGAATAATTGCAATCATACAGCCACCGCCGCGCTCATTGGTATCGATATATATTATTATATTTACATTATACATTTAGTTGCCATGATTGATAACACCGCCGCATGGGCTACAACGTTTATTGGCCACATATCAAAACTTCATTATGGTTGAAGACGATAGATTATTGAGATACTAGGGTTACCACCATTAGAGCGCAATGACTACATTCGACAATACCACCATCAGAGAGATGACTACATTCGACAACTACTGCTTATATTTACTAATCTACATCCTTACACTCCTCAGTGGCAACATCGTTTCTCAGATCTCCTTCACCACTATTTAGTAAACTTGATATCACCTGAATGACATCGAGTATTACCATGTTGCTTATGGCCGCTATCAGGAGTTTCCCAATCATCTCCATACGTACCAGCCAATACTTCCTGCGGATTGTTAGGAACGGCTACATGAAAGGAACCATTGTAAACTGGTTTATAAACCATTGGTTTGAACACTTCGATAGGATGTGCGCAATTCAATTGATCAACCATATACCCATCCTTCTCTTCTGCAACAAATACATCGGCATAGGGGTAATCGAAGGGGTAGGGCTTCGAACTTATTTCAGTAGTTCTAGTCCAGGATGATGCCAATTTACCTTCCGCGAAGGTAGGTGCAGCACATACACGATAGCTTTGAATATGAGAGGAGCAAACATTTAACATCATTATTATGAGCAGGCCAGAATACTCAAACAATAAACAAGCAAACAACAAAGACACAAAGCAACATAAGTATCATACTTACAACACATTATCAAAGAAGAAGGAAATGCCATGCTTGGTGAATACTTGCTTTTCCTCCTCAGATAATGCAAGTAAAGCAGAGATAGTTTGCTTCGTAATAATGTAATCATTGTCACTCGTCCATGGGATGAGCTTATCGGCACGGATTAGGCCTAACAACATACCATACGAGGCATAGTATTCCAATCCAAGTTCACACATGGCATCATCAAATGCTTTAGCCATATCACGCAGTATATGAACACAGCATGGTTTTGATGAGGGATCATCATAGTTGGTTGGTTCCATAGTATCACAACGATCAATATCTTGATCACATTCAAACTTTAAACAGTTGGTATCCCACCCTACAAATCTCTCACTCCCTGCTTTGTTGTGTGTTTGCCATGATGTATTATCTGGTAGCTCTCTCAATGGACATTGACGCCTACTTTGATCTTCTGCATCAGATTTTACCAGAGTGGTCAATGGAGAACTAGATCGAAGATGTACAGTCTTTGGATCAACAATTGTTAATTGTCGTTGATGATTAGTAGATTGATGATTATGCTCATTGATATGATTATGAGGACTATCGTTGACACTGAGATAGGTGCAACTAATCAGGACGATAGAGAGCAATAATGCTAAGGAGATGGCAGCGTGATGTTTGTGCTCCATGATGTTGTGTGAGGAATGAGATGGATGTGATAACAATGCAATAGAATAACGATCGAAGAGTCAAGTACGAGATGGATCTACTATTCCTCTACAATTACAACTACAGAGGGCCGTAGGGGTGATTAGATGATTGAGATATTGAATATAATGGCACTAATAGTGTCGCGGGTCTTTCTGAGGAGGACCTAGAGTGACCCTCTGGTAGCAAAAAAGTCATCTATTGCATTTTTTTGCAATGCTATTCACATCATTAGTCGCTCTCATAAATTATTCATCAGAAGACCGCCAAGCACATATACTTCTTCCTAAATCCAAATCCAATCTTTGCAATCATGCCACCTGCCATCTCCACAACTAACAACACTGACGTTATCGTCGTCGAGAATAACACTGCCACACGTGATAGCATCTCATCAACAATCGATGCTGCACAAGATATGAAGACTATGACCATCACCCCAACATCCAAGGATGTTACATCCGAGAAAAACTATTGGAATACATTCTATTCTAAGTTTGATCTACAACATCCTTCACAGTTCTGTGTAACAACTGCCATCGAAGCCCGTTCTCAGCCTATTATAGAGTTTGGCTGCGGCAATGGACGTGATTCAATGTACTTTGCAACACATGGATTCAAGGTGTATGGATGTGATTTATCAAAGGAGGGCATTGAGAAGAATGTAGAGAAGTCGAAAGGTCTTGCAAATGCCACGTTTGAGGTTGTAGAGTAAGTGCAGTGTACCTAATATCTCCATGTGTACGTGTATATCATCCCCCTATTGTCATACTCATATCTGTCTTGCTTCTCTCCATCTCTCAACCTCCTTAATAGTGCATCAAGTACCGATGAGGTACAGTCAATTGTAAACAAGGCACGTACCGAGAGTGGCTCGTCATTATCAAATGTCACAGTATACACTCGCTTCTTCTTACATTCGATTGATGACGTCCAAGAGGCAAAGTTCTTCAAGGCATTGTCAGATGTGTTAGTTGCCGGTGATATGTTGTACTTTGAGTTTCGTTCTAAAGAAGACGAGGTCCTAGACAAGGTCCATGGCAAGGGACACTACCGTCGGTATGTTGACACTCCAGTTATGATGGAAAGCCTCAAGACACTTGGGTTTGATATTGGGTATCATATTACAGGCCTGGGAATGGCCAAGTATAAGAATGAGGATCCATTTGTGAGCCGTATTATTGCAACAAAGGTGTAAGTGATGTAGGACAGGAAGAGAGGAGAACTGAAGAGGATAATGCCACACATGTGTACATGAAAGATACCACCCGAGACAGTATTGTAGTGTTGTAAAATTAAACAGAAGACAGTATTCGTTAACATCTAAGGTACTCAATATTTAAGTTATCAAGCAAGGGTAGATTTCATTTCGACTTGCTCCTCATCGCCACATCGGTCAGTTAGCACACCTAAGTCATAAACAACACTTTCACCTGCATCACGAAGTAGTGTCTTTGCCTCATCAACACACTCCTTCTTCACAATAAGAACCATTCCAACACCACAATTGAATGTCCGAAGCATTTCATGATCATCCAGACCACTGATTTGTCTCATCCAGCTAAAGACGGGAGGAAGAGCCGGATGACTTGTTATCTCGGCCTTGACATTCGATGGTAAACTGCGGGGTAAATTCTCAAGCAATCCACCGCCAGTAATGTGTGACAGACCGGTTAACATCTCCTTCTTTAGCAGAGGGAGGCAGCACTTGACATATAGCTTCGTGGGTGTCAACAGAGAATCACCGACAGTTCCAGCATTCTTGTCCCACGGACAAGCTGATTCGTAATCCAAATTTGCCTTTTCGACCAACTTCCTAACCAAACTGAATCCATTACTGTGAACACCACTACTTGGGAGACCAAGTAAAACGTCCCCAGTAGCTACATTCTTTGGTAATACACGATCCTTGTGAACGGCACCCACACTAAAACCAGCCAAGTCATAATCTCCTGGTGCATACATAGATGGCATTTCAGCCGTCTCACCACCAATCAAGCCACAGCCAGATTGTTTACAACCCTCAGCGATACCCCTGACCACAGCCGCGGCCTCTTCAACGTCAAGCTTGCCAGTTGCAAAGTAATCAAGGAAGAAGAGAGGCTCTCCCCCGGCAACGATGAGATCATTAACACACATGGCAACCAAATCAATGCCCACCGTTTCATGCTTCTTGGTCATATGAGCAACTCGTAGCTTAGTTCCAACTCCATCTGTGGCACCGATAATGATAGTATCCTCGGTCTTGTACCCCGCGGCTGCCAAATCGAACAGACCACCAAATCCACCAAGGTCGGCATCACAACCAGGTCGACGAGTGGCCTTGCATGATGGTTTGATAAGCTCAACCAGTGTGTTCCCAGCATCGATGCTCACTCCCGCATCAGCGTAGCTGACTGAAGTCTTACACTTCTTTTGGATAGCCTCTATGAATGCAGGTCCCTCAAGGGCTTGTACCTTGGCCTTGAGGGATTCGGCCGTCTCACCTGCCTCGACCTTGACCACTTTTTGAACAACAATGGGTCCTCCGTCAACTTCTTCTGTCACCTCGTGAATGGTACAGCCACTTTCTCCTTCCTTGGCGTCAATAACTGCTTGATGTACAGCCAAGTCCATACCACCAGCATGTTTAGGAAGTAAGGAGGGATGCACATTGATGCATCGACCAGCCCAGTATTCAGTAAACTCCTTCGATAAGATCCTCATGTATCCAACCAATAAGACATAATCCACGCCTGCTCCTGCCAATACAGAAGTACACTCAGCATCATACTGTTCCCGGCTCAATCCCTTCGATGATACAAATTCAGTTGTTACAGTAACTCCCAAACTCTTTCCCTTATCAAGGATGGGTGCCGAACTTTTATTACTAACGACGGCGACAATCTCAGCATGTAGTGTTCCATTGGCACAAGCCTCCATAACAGGGATGAGGGCCGTACCACGAGTCGAGCCTAATACACCAATACGTAACTTCTTATGGATGGCACCCTTGGCAATGTCTGTTCGGTAATGCATAAGATTATCACCAGTGGCATCATCTTGGAAGGTGATTTGTTTCACCGCCTTGTAGGATGCAGCCAATGCCTCGGATAGGTTCGACCCCATACCGGTAACGGCAAGTACACGTCCACCAGAACAGCGTGTGACTGGTTTCTCACTATCACTAGTATCCACCTTGGTACCAGCATGATAAACCTTAACATTATCAATACCAGCAGCATCATCCAATCCTTGAATAATCATACCCTTAGGATATTTCTCAGGATAACCCTTGGCGGCACAAACGACTGTAGCCGCTGATACATTTTCCTTGAATCGAACATCAATGGTATCAAGTTTACCATCACAACAGGCACACATTACCTCATATAAATCAGTTTCGAGGAGGGGTAATACCACCTGTGTTTCGGGATCACCGAAACGACAATTGAATTCAAGTACGGATGGTCCGTTGGGTGTGAGCCTATAATTGAATGTTGACAACAGAAGGAGGGATACGAGTTGGTTTAGTTTTTCAATAAACATATATGCAGACAAGGTAAAAAAGAAATACACATAAATACTCACATCATACCAGCATACAAAACACCAACATAGGGTGTACCCCTCTCAGCCATCTTTTCCACAGTTTTAATACACATGCCTTCAATAATCTTTTGCATCTCAGGCGTAACACACGGCGCGGGAGCATATGCACCCATCCCTCCTGTATTTAATCCCTCATCATTATCCAATGCCCTTTTATGATCTTGTGCCGCTGGCATTAAGACTGCAGTCTTACCATCACAGAATGCCAGACAGGATGCTTCAGGACCTGTCATGAATGATTCAATGACACAAGTGTCACCAGCGGTGCCGAATGCTTTATCAGACATGATTTCATTTACGGCATTGATAGTTTCTTGGGGTGACGTGGGTAGTAGTACACCCTTTCCGGCGGCTAGTCCCGATGCCTTGACTACTTGACGATCGGTTGGATCGAGTGATTTTACGTATGTTATTGCCTCATTGACATTCGTGAAGTTACGATACTTTGCAGTTGGTATGTTGTGCTGTTGTAGAAAATCTTTGGTAAATGCCTAAATAATTGATGTGGATTTATGGTTTGAGCTATTGCAATTGGGGATTATGCAAATAATACAACCCCTTAATAAACCCAACAAACTAACAAAACACATAGCAATCAAACAAACTTACCTTACTAGCCTCCAATTCAGCAGCAGCCATACTTGGACCAAATACTCGAACCTCAGAACACTCCTTAGCTAAACAATCCACAACACCATCAACCAATGGTTGTTCAGGACCAACAACAACCATATTGGCATTTGTTGACTTGACTAATTGTACTATTGTTTCATTATCACTCTTTGTTAATGCCTCATTGTCACTACCGCTAGTAGAAGTAGTAGAGTTTAACATACCAATTGTTGCATTAACAATTTTACCACCCTCACATATCATACCACCATTACCAGGCACGCATATAACTTGTTTTACCAATGGTGAATTAGCCAAACTCACAGATAGGGCGTGTTCACGACCGCCACTACCAATTAATATAATCACATCCTTACTTGATAAACTTGCAGCTTGGGTATCAAACTTTGCCAATTGTTGTAATGTTAATTTAGTACTAGAATTAGACAATCCACAATTTTGTACTTCATTTAAAATTTGTGTTGGTTTATATAATGAAGATGGTATACCTAAAAATTGATTGGTGGATGAATCATAGGTTATTAATATCTTCTTCTTTGAGTTATTGTTAGTAGTAGATTGGAGTGACGAGTATAAGATGGATTTAATATAGGATACCTCATTTTGAATTGTAGTTGATACATATTCAGTTAGTGATGTTGGTAGGTTGTATATAATTAGTTGACTACCACTGCTACTATTACTGCTTTTACTATTGTTGTTAAGGAAGGTACGATAAGGTGCTTTTAATAATTCATACTCCATTGATTGTGATCGGATTGGTTTGATGGATTGAAATGACGAGTTGTCATTGTTAGTAGAGGATACGACGGCATTGGATACCAATTCAAGGACGGGAGTTGGTGCTGTGCCGCCAAAGCCGATTATTACGATATCTTCTGATATATCTGCTGGTATACTACTCATGGTATTTGTTTGTTTATTGTAGTTATTGCAATGATGATGATGGTGCATGTGTTTTTATGAGAGTGTAAATAAAATGTGTGGCTGTCCTGGCTGTGAGCCCGTAAGGAGTTTATCTGCATGAAAACTGTTATCTCATGAATATTACTAAGTTCTTGCTGAGCTATGCATTGTAATATTCATATTGCATTGGCGGTCAGATTGCAGCAGCAGTATGTATATGGTATATTTCTTCTAAAGTTTCTTTGCAACAAGATTGCAACAATCAGATAAAGTTGGTGTACTATAATTTATTCCCAAGGCCAGGTATCAATATACATTAAATAAACAAAGATAGTATAACAATGTTAGAACAAGAAGACGATGAAGGCAGTAGTTTAGGTAGTACCATTGAAGGTATTCTTGAACAGTTAGAAGATTTTTGTGCATCAGATGATCTTTCTATTGAGGAACTGCAAAGAATGACAAAGGACATATCACCTGACGTTCTAGAATATACATTTGCACTACATCATGTGTGTGTGAATGAGAAGGTTACACTGGAAATAGTAAAGTATCTATTAGATTTGAATCCCCTGCCGATAAATAGTTGTGATGAGACCGAGGAAGGTGAGGCGGCTCCATATCCTTTGCACTTGGCATGTTATAATGAGAATTGTCCCAATGAGGTAGTTCAACTTCTTATTACAAAGAGCGCAGAATATCAACATTTGAAAGAGATGTGTTACATGAATGATGATTGGGCAAATACAAACATTGATAGTGATGTTTTTGGTGGTACTCCTCTTCATTATTACCTATCAAGAACATCAAATATTGATCTTGACATTGTCAAACAGTTATCAAGCAAACGATTGTTATTGTCAGCTGACTCGTACACAAAGTGCACCCCAATTCATATCATCATTCATAATGAATACGTCGGAGATATGGTGGATGTATTGCAATACCTTGTGGAATTAAATCCATCTTCCCTTCAAAAAAAGGATGAGTATGATCTAATTCCTCTACATGTTGCTTGTCAAAATGAATTCATCACTATTAGGACAATTCAAGTTCTTCTAAGAGCCTGGCCGAATTCGATTCATCAACGAGACAGTAGTGGATCCTTACCTATACATTTGTTCTGTGGAGAAAAAAGTCTATGTGGAGTAGAAAGTGAGATGGATGATGAGGTAGAATTAGAGATTCTGAAGCTTTTGCTTGATGCTTATCCAGATTCGGTATCAGAAGTTGATCCTGAATGGGATGCTGAACTTCCTATCAATAAAGCTGCTAGAAACATGTCTCGCGGCTGCTGTGAATTGCTCGTTGACGCCTACCCCGAGTCTGTAAGAAGTCCAAGTGGCGCTGGATCATTGCCGTTTCTTGACGCCTGTTGTGGATACCGACTAGATACGGTTGAATATTTGTTTCGGTTGTACCCGGAAGGTCTACATATCAGAACCAATAAAGGTCGGTTACCAATTCATTCAGCATGTGGTGATCCCAACAAGAATACTTCAGCAATCATCAAGTTCTTGCTCCGTCATGACCCTGAATGTGTATCAAAACCAATTGTGTCTGATGATACAGGCAACAATCATACACAAGGGAACGGGGCGTTGCCTCTGCATGTTGTATGTAATGCTTGGGATAAGTCAAATGATGTTACAGAGCTCATTTTCGATATTTACCCAGAAGCAATTCTCATTCGGAACGACCAACAGCAGCTACCAATAGACGTTCTTAGGCAGTGTATGGGACGATTGAATGTGATGGGGAAAGTATACAATAAAGGGTGGTACCAAAGGGGACAAGGCCTCATTTCTTTCCTACAGACTCAAATGATTTATGCTATCAAAGCACAAGATCGGAATTTGATGACGACACCTGTTCATGGTATATTACCGCTTCATAATGCTGTATATGATAATGCTCTGCTTGGTTCAATCAAACTATTAGTCAAAGGATATCCTGATGCTATTAATATAACAGGTGGCACTGGTATGCTACCCTTGGACCTTGCATGTGAGGTTAGTACGGTTAGCGTTGTCGAATACTTGGCTAAGCTTTCACCTGACCGCCTGAATGCATGTGATGTGAACAAAAACTCCCCACTACATCATGCTTGCCGAGGGGGAAACTGTAAAGTGATAGGATATCTACTTGAAACACCAATGTCATCGGCATCGGTATCGGAAAGGAATGTTGATGATATGCTTCCAATTCACTTGTTTTGTAAGTTTGTAAATGAGCACGAGGGAGAGGAGAAGGATACCGAGTATGCTGAGACCATTTGGTGTCTTCTATCGGCTTATCCCGAGACAGTATTGAATTGGTAGAGTAGTGTATCATCAAGGGAACTGGAATATCTTTGAGATACGAGGATTGTTTGAGTAGTATATACCTGGGGAATAAAACTCTTGATGTTGTCAGGTAATGAGGATAGGTACCATTATGTATATGTAAACGACTAACTCGACAAGCTGATTAGTATCTAAACTACAATTAATGCTAAACAGAAGACATACAACAGGTTGTCTTCTACAGCAATACTCCTTCGTCTCTTCTACACAAACGTTGTGCATCCTAGATATGACAGCCAACTGCGTGGGCTAGCCCTCCGGGGCCCTAGTGGGCTAAACACTTACTGACCTCGTGTTGTATCCCCCCAAAATCAGGTATCCTTTATCATTCCAAGCATCCAGGAGTTTCGTATATGAAAACTATACTTAAAACTATGTACTAAAACTAAAACCTTGTGAATGTGTATCGAACTTGCAACTACAATAATATATCGGCATCTACCTCAAGATCGTAAGAGTAGAAGGAGGATAGGTATAATATATAGCTAAGGTTCTTCTGCAGAGGTAGAAGAACCTCGATACGTTGTTTCGGTGTCACAGGAGTTTCTTTGCAATATCGTAAGTAGCAATAAATTGCAAAATCAATATATCAGATAAAGTTGGTGTACCTATTTTGTTATACTATTCCCAAGTGCATACTAATTAAATAATCGAAGATAGTATTATGTCGGGAGAAGACGGTAATAGCAGCAGTGGTAGTAGTAGAAATGAATGGCTTGATGAGTTTGAAGAATTCTGTTCTTCAGACGATTTATCTTTAGATGAATTGAAAAGATTGACTAAAGATATATCACTGGATGATCTACGGGACTCTTCCTTCCTGCATCGAGTATGTATGAATGAAAAGGTTACATTGGAAATAGTGAAATATCTTCTACATTTATATCCCGAACTATACACAGATGTTTAGACATAGATTATGAGCATGTTATTAACGGATTTCCTCTACACTTGGCATGTTATAATGAGTACTGTCCGAACGAAGTGATTGATCTACTTATGAGAAAGTGTCCAGATCAACATCATTATTTGTATCTTACATCTCACATTGGTTACATAGAGTTTAATTGGGCAAATACGGACATGATGGATTGTTATCATGGTGGCACCCCTCTACACTTTTATCTATCAAGGACATCAAATGTTGATCTAGATATTGTCAAACGATTAGTAGCGAATCCAGAAATGTTACTATTAACTGATAGGGATGAGGACTCAAAGTGCACACCGATTCATATCCTTATGCACAACAAAAGTATTGGAAAGATGGCTGATGTATTGCAATATCTTGTAGAATTAAATCCTGATCCTCTCCAAGAACAGGATAATTACGGACGCATTCCTCTTCATGTTGCGTGTGGAAAAACTTATATCGATACAAGGACAGTTCAAATTCTTCTTCGAACATGTGTGGATACGGTTTACCGACGAAATGACTTTAACGCATTACCCATACATTGTCTCTGTGAAGAAGAATATTCGAAGGAATCACAGATGGATGATGAAGTGGCAGTGGAAATTCTTCAGCTCTTCCTTGAGGCTAAACCAGATTTAGTTACACAAACTCAAATTAATGATGGTGATGAGTTACTACCAATACAAATAGCTGTCGGCAACAAATCTTCAGCTTTCTGTAAAGTACTAGTCGATGCCTACCCTGAATCTGTGAGAAGGCTGGACAATGCCGGATCTTTACCATTTCATGATGCCTGCTACAGTGGACGACCTGACACGGTAGAATATCTGTTCGGGTTGTATCCAGAAAGTCTTCATATGAGAGAGACAATTATGGGAAATTGCCAATTCATTGTGCGGTCGGCTTTCCCAATAAGGATACTCCCAAAAATATCGAGTTCTTGCTCTATCATGACCCAGAATGTGCATCAAAACCAACAAGTGATAACAGTACTTTGCCTTTACATATTGCGTGTAATTGTTGGGACCGGTCGAATGCGACAGAGCTACTTTACGATCTCTATCCAGAGGCTATTCTCATCAGAAATGAACAAGGCCGACTACCAATTGATATTGCAAGACGCAGTACAGAATACTTGCCTGTCGATCCAGATACCGGAAGAATGTACAATGAAAGGTATGAAGAGAGGCATCAGCAAGTACTAAACCAAAGAAAGGTATACACAAAGAATGCAGGACCTCATTTCTTATTTGTATACCCAAACGAGTTATGCGAGACAAGCACAAGATGGGAATGCAATGAGGACAACTGATAGTAAGGGTTCACTGCCACTACACAATGCAATACGAGACGGAACTCCCCTCGGTACCATCAAGCTGCTAATCAAAGGGAACCCTAACGCTATTGATATACCTGATGATATCAATGGCATGCTTCCTTTGGATATTGCAAGTGAGGTCGGTACGGTAGGAATTGTCAAATACTTGGCAGAGCTTTCGCTCGACCGTTTGAATACATGTGATATGAACAATAACTACCTACTTCATCATGCGTGTCGAGGAGGTAATTGTGAGGTGATATTATATCTACTTGAAACGCCGATGAGTTCAGTATCAGAAAGGAATGATGATGATATGCTTCCAATCCACCTGTTTTGTAAGTTTGTAAATGAGCAAGAGGGAGAGGGCGATGATAAACCTGATTACACTGAAACCATATGGCGTCTTCTAACAGCATATCCCGAGACAGTAATGAATTGGTAGATTAATATCTAAACTATGCAATCATAACAATACTAAACAGAAGACATACAAGAGGTTGTCTAAGCTTGCCTCATTCATCATCAACACTTCTTTCTACTTATCTCCCATAGTAGTTTTGCTTGGTATCCATGAAGGATACCAAATTTCTAGCCAATCAAAATTGATCTCTCCCCTTTTTGCTCTCCCCCATTGAAGTAATGTAGAACAACCTCTTAGCTACTACTATAGTTCATTATCAAGGTGATCTCTACTCGCTCCATTGAAATTATAGAAACATACAACACATATAAAGATGCCAAAAGAAAAGAAGAATAAAATTATGTCCACAAAAATAGGACAATCAACAAAACACGCACCATTAGGACAAGTTATACAAGATGATATCAATCGTAATAAATATGCTACACGTAAGATTAGTGGTATGGCATTTTCACGTCGTATGAAGAATGCCGATAATGAAGGGATGGAGGGAGAAGGGATGGAAGAAGAGGAAATGTTGGATGAGAAAACATCAAGGAAGATAATAGATATGGGAATAGAACAGCAACGAGAGGTTATGGAGGAGGATGCTGCTAAGCAACGTGTTGTGGTTGACAATGGTAGTGGTATGTCTTCGAAAAAGAAGAAAAGTAGTAGGCTGAAGAATAATGATGATGATAGCAGTGACGAAGAGGACGCTAGTGATGATGATAACAATGAAGAAGAAGAAGATGACGAATTGGTAGTAGAACATGATAACTCCGGATATGTTAATATATCATCAACAAATATTGGATTAACTCCCGAGGAAGAAGCCTTATTATCCAACATGATGGGAAATACATCAAAGAGCAGCAATGGTATGGATGAGGAAGAGGAAGAACCACAGCGAAGAAATTTGGCAGATATAATAATGGCAAAGATTGAAGAGAAGGAAGCGTTAGTGCATGCTAACAAGCAGAAGCAGTATGGGGATAATGTGAATGTTGAAGAGATCGAGGAGATCGGTATTGATTTACCTCCCAAGGTTGTTCAGGTTAGTAATCTCTCTACATTGTTTGTATCTTGTGCATATTATGTGTTTTGTTGTATATTTTTGCAATATCGCTCACATCATATATCCCCCTTGTGACCCTCTCAATATATAACCATATAACAACTACACAGGTCTACACTGATATTGGCAAATTACTAACACACTACACATCAGGTAAACTACCCAAAGCCTTCAAGGTCATACCCTCACTACACAATTGGGAAGAAGTACTCTACCTAACCCGTCCAGATCAATGGACACCACAGGCAATGTATGCGGCAACACGTATCTTTGCCTCCAATCTAAATCCAAAAATGGCACAACGTTTCTACAATTTAGTATTATTAGATGCAGTTCGTGCTGATATTTATTCCAATAAGAAATTGAATTATCATTATTATCAAGCGTTGAAGAAGAGTGTATATAAGCCCGCGGCATTCTTCAAGGGTATATTATTACCGTTATGTAAGCCTGATGGTAATTGTACATTACGGGAGGCTATCATTATAGCCAGTGTATTACAAAAGGTATCTATTCCTGTCCATCATTCTGCCGTGGCCATACATAAGTTGGCATTAATGACTGAATATAACGGTGCGGCATCAATCTTTATCAAGTATTTATTGGATAAGAAGTATTCATTACCCGCGCCTGTTATTAAGAGTTTGGTAACACACTTTACTAAGTTTATTACTGTTGAAAAGACAAAAGATGGGGAAGATTTGCCTGTATTATGGCATCAGGCGTTACTTGTTTTTGTTCAACGGTATAAGAATGAGATTAGTGTCGAGGGGAAAGAACAGTTACGTGATTTAATGAAGGTTCATAACCATCCTAAGATTACTGTTGAGGTACGACGAGAATTGTTTGGTAGTGCTGCCTGGAGGGAGGAACGGATGGCAGCCGCCGCTGAGGCTGGTGGAGAGGGAAGTAGTAGTATGATCATGTGATTTTGATGTTGAAGAAGTGGGGATTGATAAGTAGATATGAAGTAATGCAATGAATTAAACTAAATTGTTGCCACACAAGATCATTGCTCACATAAGATTCACATGTACTGTTTGATCTATGACCCCGAGTGAATTATGAGAAAAAGATCTTATGTTTTTTAAGTAAGATACCATACCACCAAGAGCATTTAGACCAAGTAATGAAGAAGCTCATACAAAGTATATATAGACCTGGACAGTTGACCTAATATGGTACATCTATTTGTTAGAAACTAACACCTAATACTGTAACTAAGAGAAGTGTCCTCCTCTCATTCTACTATACCTCTCGATCTTCTTAATCCTCTTCATACTCTGATTCGTTTCCCTCCTTCATCATATTCTCCATTTCATTTCTTTCCTCATGCAGTATCATCCAAATATTGTTTGTTATCTCAGCTACCTCCATTGCGCCATCTCCTAGATGCTTTTGTCGTATGAAGAGGGCTTCCTCAAATGCTGTCAATGCAGGATACCTCTCACCAAGCATCATCCAGCACATGCCAATTTCATTCAACGTAGTACCGCAATCGATATGATTTGGACCAAGTTCCTCACGTTGCCTCACTAAGGCAAAGTTATACAGTGCCACGGCCTGCAAATATTCTGCCTTGGCTGCCTTTTTCTTTCCCTTACGGATGTAAGTTGCAGTGGAAATCTCCTTCTTGAGGCCTGGTACTTTTGCCGAAGTCTTTTCTGCTTGTTTGGATATGGAAGTAGATGATACAGTCTTGGCTAAAGATGTAGATGAGGCATGCTTCCCTCCATCGGCACCAAAGACCGATGATGTCAGCTTGCCCCAAAAGCCACCTATTCCCTTTACTTCTGCCTCAGCTTCATCGGCCTCGACCTTGATAATAGGGGCGTCTTTCTTTTTCTTTCTACTTCCTCCAAAGAGAGCATCACCGTCTTCTTCATCGTCGTCATCACCATCCATATCAAGATCATCATTCTTGAATGATGGATCCTTCATGGTACTCGACAATGGTTTCCACGTCGGCTTAAGCATTTCTTCCGAACAGCTCTTTGATAACTCTTGATTGATTTCAGTACTACTCTTTGATAATGCAGACTTATCCCTCCTTGTCGGACGACGTTGACGGGGTTTGACTGTCTGCGGAACAAACTCAGTATCATCGCCCTTCATGAGTTTAAGCATACTACTCATGATGGGTGCTTCTTCCTTATCAGCTTGATCATCTGCATCGTCGTCGCCAAAGTAATCATCGCCAAGGGAAACAGCACCAACAGACTTGCTAAATCCACGTCCTGATACCCTCTCTTGTATATCACTCTCAACCTCGTATGATAAACTGTTTATCAATCCTTTATCATCATCTTCTTCTTCATCTTTACTGTTTGCCTGTCTCATAGCTTTAGCCTCCTTACGACTATTTCTTCGTTCCATAATTCTCCTTTGCAATTCCTGTTCTTCCTCGGTGGTATCTTCTTCATCCGTAGATGTGGTAGACGAATTATCATCAAACTCAATTGGTGCCGATTTACTATACTGTCTATATAATGCATCATCACCACCATACAGCTCATCAGTTCCCATACGATCCTGCTTGGCCAATCCAACTAATTCATTCATTTGCATACTACCCCTCCTATTCTCATTTGGCATGCTATTATGAAGTGTACCATCTCTACTTCCATCACCCCCTTTCTTACCCTTCTTCTTCTTATCCTCAACAGCAACATAGGAGGATGAATTACACGTACCCTCACTTGAATTAAAACCCTTCTTGACATATGAGGAATGAGATCCATCAGTACTAAAATCACTTAATCTTCTACTACCAGCCATTACAGCCATGTTCGAGCAGTTCAACTCGTCGTCATTATCATCTCCCTCACCAGTAGTAGGACCTTCTACTTCAATACTAAAATCACTAATTCTTCTACTGCTTCTACTCTCCATTGAATCGCCAATCTTCAAATCTCGAATCGATGTTATAGAACTTTGATGTGATAATCGTTTTGATGAACTTCTCTCTACTTTACGTCTTCCACTACTACCACTACCATTATCAATGTCGGCATCACTTGACTTTAAACTGTTATTATCAAAGTCTACATCATTAATACCTAGTTCAGCTATCAATATCTTGGCACTTTTACCCATACTCCCGCCAATTAATCCAGATGAACGTCGTTTTGCAGTAATTTGATGTAATGATTTCTTAGCTGTGCATATTTGTTTAGTAGACATTGCATCTAATATACGTCGTGTTGATTCTGAGATAGATAATTTCTTGGATAATGATGCTCTTCTATTTGTTGACAAGGTAGATGATTGTATATCTACTACTTTATGTGAGTCGATATCATCTTTGGTTAAATTTTCCATCGTTAAATTGTCAAGATTATCGTTATTAGATACTTCATCAATCATTGATGATGATCGACGGTATGGTACGAGACGGTCTGTTAATGATGGACGGTTTGTAGGCTTATCTTTTGATGGTGATGGAGATTGAGGATCTTGTTCTTGTGATTCTGGTACTAAATCTTTAACTGATGCTGGAGAAAGATTACTACCATTCTCAACCACTGCCGCCGCCATTATCAAATTACTTATATTGTATCAATCTGTCATATATATACCTATATCAAGTTCAAGAGGTGCTATATTTAGCTCTTGTTCTTCATGCATACAATATCTTGATCTTACTTTGAGAAGCTTTGGGCTTATCTTTCTGTCGCATCACAAGATTCTCATAATCACATGGGGTCATTTGATCAAGAGGATATGATGGTGGAGTGGTTGGAGTACATAATTTAAAGCAGGGCAAGAGATATATGATGTACGAGTATTGATAGGTACAACTAACAGTAATGGATCAATGGATTGAAATCTTCCTCTACTTCCACCGGGATACATTTAGGTATTCCAGTGTACTCTGATAGACAGCTCAATGATTATTTGTATACCGCTACTACTTGATAGATTTACGTAGATATAATGAACTGTTCAAATAAGTCATAACTATCTAGTAGTAATTGTGGTATGATCTTCTATTGGCGGTGGTCTTGTGAGTTTTTGGAAAAAAATGCAAAATGCAACCAACAAATCTCATCGGCTATCGCCGCCGCGATCATTTATCATGCTGTCCTCTGCCTCCCTACCCCGTATACGAAGATCGTTAGTATCGTCTCGATCTTCTTCATCTTCTACTTTACTTTGCAAATCCCTAGTGTCGAGCAGAACTGCAATAACTCTTGAATCTACTCAACAACCAAAATTATTGCAACACTCCCACATTATACCCAATCAATCGTCATATCTTATAAACAATAGTAGTAACAATAATGCTACTAATGGTATACCAACAAGATATATACATAGTAAACACCATCTATTGGCTACGCCGTCTCATCTGCAATTACAAACAATCAATTATGATAATACTCAAAATTGCTTATCAATTCGACAATTTGCAAGCAAATCCTCAGACAAAGACAATGATGATACTACTAGCACTGAAAAGAAGAAGGATTTGCGTGAATCAATTGAACGTCTAAAGAAGGAAAACTCCGATAATAGTAGTGATGAATCATCAACCGATAAGACAGAAGAGACAGAATCAAATCCACATATCGAAAAATTAACCCAATTATCAACATCATTCTTTAATCAAATATCATTAACATGGGATGAATTAATCTCTTCAGGTCAAGCAACAGACATTAACAAAAAGATTGGTACTCCCAACTCATCCAACTCTTCAGATGAACCAAACTATGCTAATGATGATGAAGCAGCTGATAAGTATGAGGAATATAAAGGATCTAAAAACATAATGGTTATTGATAATGCTGAGGAGTTGAGTGCTTGGGAAAGGATGGAACGTAGATTGAGGGATGCTCCTATTATTAGTGGTACGTTGGCATTATAGTGTTGTTGTGTTGTTTTAGTCTATATGGCTTTTTGTTGTATTGTGGTATATTTGTGCACATCTCATGCACTTTTTCTCTCACTCTCTTTAACTACTACACACAATACAAATCCACACACACAAAAAACAGATATACTCGATAAGTCTGAACAAGTATACAAAGAATCAGGCACACAACAAAGAGTACAACAGACACAACAAAAAATCCAACATTTAAAAGAAGATGCCGAAGAAGCATGGGAAACATCTCAAAATCCATGGATATATCGTGCCTCCTCCGTCTACGACACAATCACTGCCGAGTCAGAATTTGCAACAGCTACGAAACAATTACAAATCTTAGATCCAGAATTTACATTAGAATCATGGAAACATAATGTAGTCGAGTATACATTACCAAACATTATGAATTTATTCCTACAAGGACGGATTAATGAATTAAAACCAATGTTAGGTGAGGCGGTATATAACCGGTTAGCGGCCGAGGTACGTGCACGTAAAAAAGAGGGTGTACAGATGGATACGAATGTATTGGCTATTATGAATGCGGAAATATTGGCATGTGAGGTAGATGGTGTGAATGTTGAGAAGGGTGATGATCCTATTATATTGGTACATTTTATGTGTCAACAGATTCATTGTGTTAGGAAAAAGAAAGTCAAGGGGGGTGACGAGGGAAGTGAAAGTAGTAAGAAGGAAGATATTGACGGAGATAATAAAGGAAAAGAGAAGAAGGATGATGATGCTACCAAGGAAGAGGAAGGTGAAGAAGAGGAGAATGCCAATAGAACATTTATGGATGAAGAATTAGGTGAAATTGTCGAGGGTAGCGAGGATGATATACGTGCTAATTCATATGTCGTGGCATTCCAACGCGAGTATAATGAAGAGAAGATGGAATTGAATTGGAAGATTGTGGATTTTAGGTTCAATGGTGCTATTGCCTATCTATAATGTAAGTGGTGGATGGATGAAGGAGTATATGATGATAGTGCTGTTTAGGGTTCCTCTAACAGTCATCTTGGCTTAAAGTAAGATCATTATGCAATACTCGGGGGTGGTAAAAATCACCCCCGTTTCACCACTGCACTACTCCATTCGGTCATGATACTGTGGAAGGTTATCCATCCTGAAAGTTATCTCCTCGTGACGATCGATTACGTAATGTGTTTGGGTTGTTGTCAGACTCTGGTGATACTTCTACTGTTTTAAATGTGAGTTGCTCTTCTTCTCCAGTTGAAAGGCCAACAAACCTATCTTCAGCGGGTTGCGGATTATACATCGCTTCCAACTTTTGTTGCCGTGCTTCGTTCATTGCCCGAGCCTTCACTTGCTGGACAAAATAAAACTCTTTGTCGACAGGGCGGAACAACCCGTGTACGGACGAGAGTAAAGCCGCCACACCAAAGACAAGTAGCACAGAACCAAGGGCAGAGAACGTGTAGAGAATGAAAACTGCAAAGAGTAGAAGACCAGACTTAGCTGACATAGGCATCGAAACATCATTCTCCTTTCGATTTGATCTCCCAAGTCGTCCATCGGCTGTGGCCGAGGCGGCGGCGTTTCTACAAATTACTCCGATGATAATGTAGGCCGTGCAAATGATAGCCATTGCAACCATAAGCCGCCAATTCGTGAATGTATAGATGCTTAATAAGCAAACAAACACCCAAAAGTAGTTCTTGCTGAACCTCGTCATATTTTCAAGCAGACGTTTGGCAATGACTTCTTTACAAGGTGGTACACGCCAAAGGCTGAAGTCCAATGCGTCGTCCCAAGCCTCTGTTGAGTTGGGAATGCTGCTCTTTTGTTGAGGTATCATCTTCCACACATATACTACCAATGACAATGGCAACTAAATGGAGCTTCTAAAGATCTCCTTCCAAGCTTGAACTGCAGCTTGTCTTGCCTCGTCTTTTGAAGAGGAGGTGAAAGTGAAGAGTCAAAGTATGTCTCTCGAGGTGAAAATGAAAATAAGCTACTCTACGTAGGATACACGCAATTGATACCTAGACTCAGTCTTTGGCGTTGGCATTAACATACATCCTATCACTGTCAACCCAAACCCTACGACGGACGTATTAGCCTGCAATTATCCTACACACAGTCTATAATGAAGACGTCAACAACTATTATACTTACAGCTTTGGCTTTGTTAAGTGTTTCTGCAAGTTCAAGCTCGAATGAAAGACAACAATCTATTCACAACAACCAAAGAAGCAGAGAAGAAGAAGACGATGAGAGATACAGGAAACCATTCACATATGTATTAGTTGCTGTTGGACTTTCAGTGGCACCATTGCTTGGCCGGTTCGTCGTGTGTTTATTCACAGATCCCGTCATACCACAACTTTTCAATGCATTTGGAAAATGGAGTAAACGACTGATACTTGATAGGTTCGGGAGTAGTCTAGGAAGGGCCGCAAAGAAGGAAATGTAAACTTGCAATCGGTATTAGTCTACACCAGGGGTTCATATCTCATATCAAAGGATGAAACAGCAAACTGATAAAAGCTCACAGATAATACCGTTTCTAAGAGTATAGAGTGCATATAGAGTACAAAGAGGTGGCAGAAGTAGGTACCACCATACTCGTAACAACATAATCTTTATCTCTTTACACAACAAACAATATATACTTTTATATGAAGTCCTTCATATTCTTGAACCTTATAACAGCAGGACATTCCGAAGGAGGGGATGATATGGACATATACTTTTCATAGACTCATCTTCTAGAGAATCCTCTAGTTCTTGCCATTCTTCTTTCTGTTATCATCTAATGACCAATCCCAGTCTAAGCTATCAAGATCATAACTTCTTGAGCTGCTACTGCTAGATGATGCCCAATGAGAACCGCCCCAACCATCGTTATCCCAGTCGTTATCCCAGCCATCGTCCTTCCATCCATCGTCAAGCCAACACTTAACCTCTACCTTCATAATCTCATTACGCCAATCAAAGAACCATGGTTCTAATACCTTGAACCCGTCCTCAAGTTGTTTGTTGGCATCTGAAATCAAATCACAGAACTCATCAAAGTCTCCATTACTGATATATGCCAGCTCGATGAGGATAGAATCCTGTAACGCGTCTGGCAGATCGTCAATGTTGTCAATGAATTCATCGTCATCAAATATGTCACAGTTCCTAAAATCTACTAGTCCATCATAGTAGTCTTTACAGAAGAGAATTGGGTGACTGAACCCTACTCTTAGGAAGTACTCGACGTAGGGATAATTGGACTTGAGATCAATTTTATCACACTCGACAAACTCAAGCAAGTCTGCAAGTTCGTTGCCATTGTCAAGGTCTTGAATACCTCGATGCATGGCAACATATCCCTCACCACCGAAGTGATTAATGTTATCATCAGCATTATTTTCATCATAACATTGGGATTGTGGAGGAAACTCATCGGCCTTTGCCTCGACGGACCAGCAGGTTTGGATGTTACCCTCGACACCAGCATCAATGGCTGGGATATAGTACTCGGCACCATCATAAATGGGTACACCTTGGAGGACAACGGCACCATCATTCGTGAATGGCAAGCCAACCGCAATACTAAGATACTCTCCAAATCCAGATGTACGAACCTTGAAGGTAGCAGAGGCACCACCATTTAAGAACCGGTTATCAATGGAACCAAAGTCAAAGTCCTTGAATGTCTTGACTTGCTCGACACCCCATTTATCTTTGTACCGATCCTCCATCTCACCGGCATCGGCATTTGTAGACAATTCTCGTAGTCCCTCGTTGGCATGATCACCAAAGACATATATGGGCTTGTCATCGGTAACCTTCCATAGAGCAGTCATTGCAAAGATTTCAGAAAAGCTTTGTTTGAAAGATAGATTGGTAACAGTAACATAAGCCTATATGGTAGTAAGTGTATGAAAGAGGTTAGTAAAACAGAAAAGTGCACATCATATGCACAACTAAATCAAAGTAACTAGTCGGCCTTACCTGATCACCACACCACCCTCCGCCATTCCAATGATGACTATTCCATCCACCTCCGTGACTTCCCCAGCCTTTCCCAGCCTTTCCAGATCCCCAATTATCTCCACCCCATGATCCCTTGCCTGCCTTTCCTGAACCCCATCCCCAACTAGATCCACCGCTCTTTCCAGATTTGCCTGAACCCCATCCCCAGTCATTACCCCACGATCCTCCACCACTCTTGCCGCTCGTACCAGAGCCTCCCCATCCCCAATCTCCTCCACTCCCTTTATTGGCTTTACCAGATCCCCATTTGCCCCACGATGAATCATGTGAGTTACTATTCCCCCAACTGCCTGACGGTTTACTCCAACCTTTATTGAACCAATCATCATCATCATCATTCCATCCCGATGGCTTACCCCAATTATCATGACTGTTAGATGATTGCCAACCTTTATCCCAATCTCCACCTCCATGCCTGTCTCCACCGCCCTTGTCAGACTTTGTCTTTTTTAATATACGTTCCTCTTCTTCATCTGTTGGTATCTTTCCCTTCTCCTCGGTGTTATCGGTAGTGGTAGCGGGTGTAGTAGACGAAGGAGTACGCCTCTTGGTTTCAACTAAATTACGCCTCTTCATATTATTAGCTGCCTGTGTTTTCTTTTTGGTAGTTGACTTGGAACCTGTATCGTTAAGCTTTCTACGAGCAGACTTCTTCTCGGCAATCTTCTTTTCGCCCGACGCCTGCTCCATCTTCTTCAACTCATATACTTTCTTACGTAACTCCTCACCAATTTCATGACGTCGTGTAACCTCATTACGCTTTGATGCCTCATATGATAATATTGGTATGTTTTTATGTTTTAGGAGATTTAGTTTGTCATTGTTTAGTCGCTGCTTCTTGGCAGCGGTGTTTGTAGATGAGGCACTGGCTACCGAAGACGATATGGACGAAGCAAGCTTATTGTTTTTGTTGGTTCTTGACGTAACTAATTTGGATGCACGTATACCTCCAGTTGATATACTGTCACTACCATCGTTATCGAGCTTTGTTGTTGTTTGTTGATTGGCGGCGGCTGCCGAGCCTAATGTGGCAAGTGATAATATAATCGATGCCGTCTTCATTATTTTATATTATATGCAATTCGGTGCTATTGTTTGATATTGCTTCTATTTATATTTATAGTTGTCTATGATATGGCTTTGATATGATTGCAATGATATTGAAAAAATGACGGAGATGAGCATATCATATGAAATGAACAGACCAACAGTCAAGTCGTTCAGAACATACGAACGGCCTCTAATGTAAATTTTCCACAAAATTTGCTTTATAGACGTTAGTAGCTATTGAACGATGTGTGGATGTGTAGGCATAGTAGATAATTGGCTAGGCAATACTAATTGTCCTCCAGTCGTCGTTCGTTTTCATTTTTTGTGGATTTTTTACTGACTTTCTAGAAAGTTAGGAAGATACCGCTCTAGAAAGTTCTAGAAAGCCGTTTGGACTATTTTAATCTTCCCAAGGTGGTTCTAATTGGGAGTCCAATTGACTAACTGGCACTACTTTAATTTTCACCATGACGCTACTCGTCAGCTATCTTGCGCACGCCAATACTCCTAAACCACAATGATTGGTATTTCAAAAATGTAGGATCGCATGCCTTATATATTAAACTACAATATCCCCCGAGATCCTTCACAGAAACATGTTAGTTACTACAATAACTATACATGTCAAAAATTGATGGATTATGATACACTAAGCGGTCTATGCTATTTATAAAGCCCAGTCGCCCCTCTAAATACTTGTCAAATCGCGGTTCATATAAGAATATATATTATTTAAGCGATGGGTGGTATTAGAATGCCTAACTCAATCGACATGAGGCTAAATTGATGTCGTACGCTACCTTCTCATTTTGTTTGAAAAATAGAAGCTATATCGATGTCTCTACACGGAACAATAATGGCGTAACAACAAAGACAATAGATGGCAATCAACTACGGACATATGAGAAGATATCATGCCGCATATCTCGTTTAGTTTGGCCGTATGGAGCTTTTTTTACGGTGATAATGATCGGTGATGCAAAATACTTTACAAATACGCAACATTTACTGTTTTGCTGCTGCCCAGACGCCCCAATAATGAAAGAATATCGTTGGATTAGTATTACTATAAAATATATTGGCCGCCAGGCCGAAATTTTGGCGCATTGATACCAGTATTTAGTATAAAATACATACAATTCCATTGGTTATTCATTGGCAAAATCTACTCAATATTAATCAATTTCGTACCCAAACCGAGCCTCCATATTGCATTCAATACAAGAAATCATACCTTGGCTTGCATATATTCGGACTGTATACTCAGAGTACATATGTATACGATTTGAAGAGGTATAGAAGCAAAGATACCCATAGTCATGTTTTTTAAAATGCGTAACATAAAGCGTAAAAGATAGTATAACAAGGCATTATTTACCATAAAAAACAAAGTAGAATCCTCTATGGAACGTATATAGTTGTAGAACAAGTTCCATTTACTATCATCATCCTTGGGAGGACTCGTAAACCAACAAAACATAGGTACATACCAATATCATCCTCATACAAACAACTTTGTGTTTCATCTAGCGATCAAACGGATAATATTCTAGAAAGTTGGCTGGGCGAGTTCGATTCCTCGCGCTGCGCGCTCGTAAAACTTTCTAGAAAGCGCCTGACGGCGCGAAAGTCAGAATTTTTTGCAAAAAGGATACATAAATCAATTTTTCATAGGATACCGGATCCGCTACGCAAGTGGCACTATGGTAGATTATTTCTTAGTATGTCTTTTAGCACTGAAAGATATGGGGTTCTCTTTTACTAATAATGGTGGCTGTGTAGAACAAAAGAAATGGAAGCGGTAGCAGATTAGAACATATGGCAGATCAAACTCCAAGTCCGAGTATAATCCCAAACATCAGCAGTTCCAACAAATCTCCATGCACACATAGAATCAGAATAGCCGAGAAGATCGAGAGGAATAGAACACTGTCTTGGGTTATATTTCCACCACATTCATTTGTTAAAGCAAAAGTAGAAGGAAGGACGGGAAATGCAAAGCGTCGTAACTCTAAGTCACCTGATTCTAATCGTCAAATAAAGTCATACCGTGTCACGGTATGTACTTTCAATAGACACAATAAGTCTAATACTGAGGCCGAGGCAGGGGAGAAGGATAATATGAAGAGGAAGGGCCATAAAGAGGAGGATGGTTTTGAAGATCTATTCTCTTTTAGTGTAGTTTTACCAGATGCTGAAAGGAAGGCGCGCGCCTCGTCTCATCATTAGAGTAGAGGAGATAGTGGATAGACTAGTTTATAACTCAGACCCAATACTTCCAACTAATGCAATATTCCTCTTTGATATCTTTGAATCAAACTCTTCCAAATTGACATCTATCTTCTTCTTCCCCTTGTTGCTACTACTCTTCGTATCAGTATCATTATCGTCTTTAGTAAATGCACTCTGTCTCATTGAATTAATAACCAACATGGCACGTCGTGATACTTCTCTATGATCATCTAACTCAACCAATCTTGATAATGTATGAACTTCATTCACATCAGTACATAATGTATGCCAATATGGTGTAAATGGTTTCAGATATCGCTTCGTGTAACAACACGGAGCTATAATGAAGTTGGTATGATATATAGTTGCAAAGTGTAATGCCATATCCGATAGATCACCACAGGCATGTAATGCAACTACAAAGTTTACTTCTTCTTGCTTCTTATTGTTATCATCTCGTACCAATACTTCATATTGTTTCATATAATCAACAAAATTCATATTAACAAACGTAACACGATTATTCACACCACATTTCATTGCATATTCTCTACCTGCCAATATACTACGTTCATTACTATCAATAACTATAACAGTTGATTCTGTATAATTTAATGCAATTGTAACTGCCAAGTCACCTCGTCCACCTCCTACATCTAGAAATCTCATTTGTTTCTTTTGTCCTTGTTGAACTTGTAGCTGTTGTTCAAACTGCTTAATACGACGAATAAACCACGCAGCTTGATTATTCTTCTTTGTTTCTAAGTATTCATATCGTGTTAACTTTCCACTGTGTGACATTGTGTGTTCTGCTCCTGTTGGTAAGTTGATTAGTGCTTCTTTACTTTTAGTTATTGGTGGTGGATATGAAGAGGAGGAGGATGTTGTTGATGAGGAGGAGGATGTTGATTGACATGGTTGGCATAGCTCCCAACTAGCAACAGCTTGACCTCCAATGCCATTACTACTGGTTACTGTTGTTGCAGCTGTTGTTGTTGCCGCCGTAGAAGTAGATGATGTACTTCTTTTACTGCTTCCCTCCAACTCTTTCTCAACTAACACCTTCATATCCTTATGTTTCACTCGTCCCGGTCGATATTTAGGTGGCACTTTAGCAACCTTACCAGTTATCTTCTCAATTATAGTATTAACTACATATTTTTTTGTTAATAACTTATTATCATGTACAGAAGTTGCATGATAATCAGTAGTTAATTGGCGTAATTCAGTAGGGGTCATGTTGAATGTTGATGAGAATGATAGGTAGTTTGGTAATGATAGTATTTCACGGATTAGACGATTGTCGTTTGGACATTTTAGTAGTGTGCAGGATGTTACATGGTTGAAGATTCTTATCATATCATTGTTGTTGTTGATGGCGTTGTTGGTATCATTTGCAATAGTATCCGCAGCGCTGCTCTTTCTAACAACATAACCTTTAACATGAATTCGAGCAGTCAAATATAAATAATGAAAGTCTGACGGAACACAAATAGTTGATATATCATTCCGTGGTATATATACTGTAATTGATTTCTCTTCATTATCAACTTGTAGTGCTAACTTGAGTAAGTCAGATGAGATATTCTTCTTTCGTAATATTGTACCCTGAATGTTGAATGTGTCATTATCATTTGTGGTTGATATTGGAGCGGGGGTCATTATAACTGATTGGTTGCAATATAGGCTAGATAACTTAAACTCACAATATGAGTAGAATATGGAGTGTACTTTATATCTCTCAGTGCAGTTGCTATGGTGTATTCAGCTGCGCGATCGATTTAACATTGCATTTTGCATTTTTTTTTGTGGTGGGGAGAGAAAAGGGGAGAAATTCATATGGTGTAGAGTGGCAAAAATGGACCGCCGAACAAGGAAGTATATATTATAGAAGGAGCAGTTCGTTATACTGTCAATTATGTCATTACGATGATAGAGATCTTCGTCAATACTCTTTCAGTTGGTGGTGTACTAAACAGGATGTCGGTATCCTTTCTAGTTTTATGAGAGTGTGTTGAAATTTAAGTTGTGAAGTATTGCCGTGGTTAGTGGTAATTGACTGCCGATGATGAGTAGTAACGGAGAAGAAGAAGATCCAATTGATAGTCTACTCAATCAAGCAACAGCCTACGCTGCAAAGAACTCACAAGATTTAGACTTTGATTACAAATTCCCAAATGATAAATTAACATCCTGTAATGATGTGTTGAATGATAAACATGATCTTATACATGTAAGCAGTACTGGAGATGATAATGATGACTCAGTACAGCGCGGTATGTCTGCAAAGTGTGATATCAAAGCGGGTACAATGTTGGTAACTAGTAGACCAATCGTTGTTCATTGGGATGCTGAAGATCAAGATGATGATGCATCAGATGATGAAGATGACGATGGCAGTGGAGAAGAAGAATCAGATGGCAACGAATCCACTGAAGAAAAGAAAGCAGACGCCGCTGTAGCCAAATGGTCAAAAGGAAAGCCCAAACAAATGGTACAATCTAGTATTGAAATGGCCGCGTTACTCAAAAGAAATAAGAAAGATTATGAAGATTTACCACCTGGTTTTAATTTATATAATGATACAGCAGATGATGGAAAAGTTAAAGCTGATGATTCTTCTGCAGGTAGTGATGACGATGACGATGGCAATAGCAACACTTCTATAAAAGGAGCAACCGGATCGACACGGAATGGTATCCTCATCCTTCGAACCATTGAAAAGATCAAACAAACACCATCACTATGGACAAATACATTATCAAAGTTATATCCACGATCCATCGAATCAGCACTAAACTTACCACCATGGTTTTGTAGTGATGTTACTATTGGTATGGAAATTGAACAACAGCTCAAGAGTTTAGCAGATGTATTCAAAGATGAAGTATGCAATGAAATATCAACACGGTTACCACTTATTATTAGATATAATGTCTTGAGTATTGAAACTTGTTCCGAACTATTTGTTTATCCAGACGTTAGCAATGGAGGGATGTCAAATTTGGCAGGAACGGGATTGTATGGTCCAGAAATATCCTACTTTAATCATTCCTGTACTCCCAATGTATCAAGATATTGTATTGGTGATGTAATGTTCTTTGTTACTAATCGGGATGTTAAGGAGGGAGATGAATTATGCTTTAGTTATATTGAGCATGAGTTTCTTGGTGAGAGTGCTGATAAACGAACAGCGCTGTTGGATATGGATTTTGAGTTGCAAGACGATGATGGAGATGATGAAGAGGAACGACCGAGCAAGAAGCAAAAGAAGGAGGACGATAATATGGAAGAAGAAGAGTCAATATGCCACCCAGTAATTGATAGTGAAATGCAAAGTGAACTCATGGCCACGCCACCCAACCAAAGATTAGAACACATCAATGAGCTACTATCTGAAAAAGTCGACCCGTTACAAGAGTTCAAGTCTGACAGATATCAATTACATATACTAAAGGCAATTACACTTGAGCAGCTTGGGCGGTCGAATAAACACCGTGGAGATAAGAAGCTTGGTTTGGAAAATGCCTTGGATGAATGGGTAAAGGCTATCGGTTTTGCAACAAAGACCTTCCCTCCTTTGGACGAAACGACTATATCCTTACATGTACAAGCTGCGTTATGTGCTTCGGTAAACTCTCATGGTGATTGGCAAAAGCTTGCCATGAGGACAAAAGGTCTACGAGTGGGTGATTTTGCAAGAGCTAGGCACCATACAAATAAAGCAATTGAAATGCATGATGCTTTATTTGGTGGTGGAACATATCGGTTTAAGAAGAGATATCTTGAAGACCTTTTCAATTCACCTAAAATGAGATCTCAACAGAGTGAGGCTCAGATGCTCTTTACTTTACGGGATATATTTGGTATCACTGATGATATGTGGGAGGAAGAATAGATTGGATAGATACCATTATTATTCATCTATTTCAGCTCTAATTTACAAGTCAAACAAGTTTCTTATACACTCACATTTCCCGGAGATTTCGTCCCCCGCATTACAAGTCAATCATTCAATTAGTAGCGTTGGATCTCTTTAATGACAACTTCCAAATAAATAATCACCCTGTTGGTTACGGAGAGCCCAACTAGTTTCATGTCCATAGTTATCCGTCTTGAGCCTGATGAAGCATTTTAAACTCCCAGGACAGTCTCTATCTCTTTGACATTGTTGCCGAGAGGCAACAAACGAAGCTTCTTCAGCTGCCACCATATCCATACCATTAGCACTGAAACACTTTTCCTGGATTGCCTTAACTTCATGGTCGATACCTGCTCGAGCATTTTGATTGAAAGCCCTTGTTGATCGACTACCACGCATGGGAAACTGACTATTCTTAATCTCATTTGCTGCTGGATTGATGATGCCACTCCAAGCGTTGGCACAAGTATTCCCTTCATCCTTATACCACTGCTGCATAGCATTCTGACCATCTACGAATCCATCTGGCTGGGGTGTAGGTCTAGGATTACATTCACTCTCGATGGTACTAATCTCACGCTCGGCTGCTCGACGTGCCGCTCGGTTGAATGCACGTGTGGTAGAGCTGCCTGCATTCTCGGGAAATTGCCTATCGATCAACGTATTAGCTCGACTCTTGAAGTTTCTGACATTGCGGCTACGGCAGTTTGAGCGGAAACGCCGTCCTTCCCATAGATCTCGGATAGCTTGTTGTCCAGCCTCGCGTCCTTCAAGTGTAGGATTGCTTGCTTTGGAAGCTTTGGAAGTGGCAACAAAGGATGCTTCATTGAACTGAGCATCTCCCGGGAAGCCGATCAAACTATTTACAGTTTTCTCGCATCGATTTCCCAAGCTTCTGATATCCCGACTTCTTGGTGTCCCATCATTAGGACACAAGTCATTGATTGCTTTCCGAATAGTAGTAGCACTCTGACATGTTCGAATGGCTATTTGACGAGTCGCCTCTTCGTCACTAATTGAGCGGTTAATAAGCCTACTACGCTGGTTCAGGCACCAATGTTGGTCGACAATGTCGTTAGCAGCTCGGATACCCGTTTGTTCCCCAATTGAAGATGCATAAACACCAGATGCACTAGCGAGTAAAGCCAAGATGGATGATTTGATTAAAAGATTCATATTTGTTCGTATTTGATAAGTAGTAGTTGATGTTAATAGGTGTAAAGTTGATAGTTGGTAGTTGTTGTTAATTGATTGATCGGATTGTTGATTTTGATTTGCTTTTTTGATTGACTTTGTTGTGGATGAGATTTGTATTTTATGAGACCTTGACCGAGTGAAGTATATTCCAATGTGACTTAGTATAGATCAAGAACAAGAAGGTATATCATATTGAGTCCTGACTATAAACAAGCTTACAAGACACTCAATATGATCATCTCATTCCCTCGAGTGCTGGTCTTGCATTGACGGTATCCTTTTCCATTTGCGGTATCTTTTTTCATATCAACTCTGTCTTAGGCTATTTGATACCCCTGATGACATACCTAACATTATACTGTTCGTACGGGGGAGTAATAGCTTGCATAGGACAAACCACTGCACGAACTAACAATCATCTTTTGATGGTTGTGGTCTGGCGTTGGAGCTCAAAATCGGTATCCTTTTTTCCTCTCTTTTCTTCGTACTCCTCGATCCCAAAAAGATCGGCTTTATCATCGTTGCCATTGCTTTTTTAGGCTATCTTCTCATTGCAAATGCTCTATGGAGTTCATTTACGGGATCACTGAAAAGGTCCGGTGCCGGATATATGAGGAGAAATCAAATTGTTAGTAAGACATGCATATCATGTGCACAAAATTGAAATCATCCAACATATCAATATAATCATGGCGACTCGATTTACAAGGTATGAACCAGTGCCACAGACGGTGATTCTTACCTAATACTTCGGCCTTGTCTCATATTCGTACATATGTCATAGACAACCTTATTGGCAATCTTCTTGGCAGACTCGGTTTGTTGTCGTTGTGCCTCTTGTTCTAAATAACTATGAACTAACAAGGGGAATATAGGATTGTTCTTCACAATATCTTCACTGATACACCATCCCTTGTTACCGTCCATGAAATCTTGTGATACATTCCAATCTTCTCCTTCATTTCCTGTAATGTGGGGTAACATCAACTCATCAAAGAAGATTCGTATGCTACTACCCGGTGGCGGCGCATATGGTTGTGCTACCTCATACATGTCTCCTACCATATATGGAACCAACATTTTAACTACGTCCGGTGTGAATAAATCGATGGTGTATTCCAAAATCTTGAGTAAACTACAAACCATCTCATCGGCAGTATAGGCACTTTGGTTTAATCGATATATCATTGTACAATTGAATAGTTCAAGAATGTGTGTAAATGTTTCTCGTCGTTTAGTGAGACGAACTATATCCTCATCTGAATTCGCATTCCAAAACGAACTTTTATTATCGTCACTATCCTTGGCAGGTGGTACACACTCTTTATCCCTTAGATAATGTTCAATAACTTTATCTGCTTCAATTAAATAATCTTTCATTTGAAACTCTTCAAACCATGGTAGGAGTGTTACGACATTGCTCATTGTTAATAAGTTTGTTTTATTTGGTTTGGATATCTGTGATGGATCAATTAGTTTGTAAAACTCTTTCCATGTCTCGGGATCCTATAATGTGTTTTTGGATGAGCGGTAGTAAGAATACAGTATATCAAACAAACATTGCAACAACTCCGATCATGTACAAACAGAACATACCTTATCAGGAAATGATATGCGGCTAATAGTATCCTCAACCATACCCGAGCTTAACATAATATCAAAGTATTCGGCTGCAAATGATAGATTGATTTTGTAACATTCAAACTCTTGCATATTATCTCCAGAACCTACGGCTACGATGACATCTGGCGATTGTACACGAACTGTAGACATAGTTTGTGGTTGTTGTTTTGTATTATCGGTATTCATTGCAACTGTCGGAGATCACTGTAAAGATTGGTGGAACTACTTCTTATTCCGGAAACCCAGCGGCAACGGAATAGCGTCAAGAATGAGTATGTAGTTTGAGTTATGTTATGTTCTTTTGATGGCCGTTTAGATTTTATTCGTATGTTTTTGTTGGCGGGCATGTCATTCTATCTCAAACGCTTAGTACTGCCCACTGCCTGCCCACTAACTCAGCAAACCCTAGGTACTGCCTATAAAAAACATTGGCACACAATAGCCAAGAGAGGAATCTATAAGAGATAATAGAGATTCAGCATTATCTATCAATCATTGACGACAACGCATCCAATCCATATATCACAAAACAATAGAGATAAGAAATAGAGGTAGGGTATCCTGACTCTCACTCCACTATCCATACTTATCCATTACCACTTGCAACGCTCAATCATCAGCACACATCTGATACTGCCACAAAAACAAACTTTCACAATGGCCAATAAAAACTTAGACACTATAATATTATTCGTTTGGTTAACTGGTATCTTGGGGATAATTTACTTTACATTCAAAGCAATCTCAGAAGAACAGGCTATGCATGAGCAAGTACACATGACTCATGAGCATCAACAAGTGGGTAATATCTATAAACCAAAGTAGTAAAAGATTTAGAAGAGCTGCACCTATGCATCAGAACAAGTCACTAGTGTATAAGAACAAACAATAGAGAAGATAATGATATGAGGAATGCATGATCCACGAAGTCCGAAAGAACAAAGGTATACGCTTGCCGCTATAGAGTAGGGTAGTAAAGTAGCTGGCGATGTTATCATTATCTTTCTTCAACCAATTTCATATTTTGATGGCATCAAATTGTATGAGCTGATCAACTGCACAACAAGCATACCACATTAAAGCTCCAAGTGCTCTATATCAATATCAATGCCACTCGGCGATACAGTTTCACATGATACTACCCAATCACTGTCCCTTCCTTTACTGCCCTCACCATCATCTTCTCTGATCCACCCTTGTTCTTTGGCAATATCTTTTAACACACTAATCATCATATCCTTAGCCTCACTGGTTGTCATACCCCGTCTCCACTTTTGTGATAACAAAACATTACCCAAGTCAGACCCCCTCCCCATTGCATGTGCCACATACTGCTGAGATGAGCCATTGGCTTTAATAACTGTTAGATATGGAAATTCCGTTGAAGAATCTAACCCTAGTAGAAATGTACATACTCCTAATGGCCTACCGGCACGTTGTGGTCTGTCGTCTTCATCTTCTTGTTCATTATAACTCGGTGCAGCACTTCCAATACCTCCAGAGACCTTACCACTATTCACTTCATTACTCCAATCATATCCTAAACAATCTAATAATACATCTCGTACCATCTTAGTTACCGTAGATGATGGCGATGATACAGATGATGATGTCCCATCACTAGATGATGTAGACGGTATGGTATCATAACGAAACCAATACTTCGATATGTGCATTTGCAATTGTGTTAATAGAAAGTTGGCATCGGATTGTATACCAGTGGTAACAATAGCGGTGTGTAATGTATGTTTGGGTATATCCATTGATGAATCATATGGTATAGAATTAGGATGTACATCATCTCGAGTTGATAAGATTCGTACCATGCCTTGGATTGATGAATGTATTGTCGATTTACTGCTACTTGTTTTTGTTGTAATGGAACTACTGCATGTTGGTGGAGATGTGGCAATAACACCAGGTCGAGGACGTTGCAATGAGCATACAACTATTGTATTCTCAACTCTATCTTCTTCCTTGCTTTGGTCTGTACTATCTTCTTCATCTTCATGATCTTGACAGCATATGCAAGCCAACACAGAAGTGCCAAACCTCGATGCTGATTCCATTGCATTCTTTAATTGTGTAGATTGGCCATAATCGTTTAATGCAGTTATTGGTATGTATTCGAATGGAGATTGTTCGGTATTGGATGTTGGTGTTGTGGTTTGCTTTTGTTTGTTTGTTGTGACCTCATTCTTATTGTTGTTGCCGTATGATATAGTATCTCCAGAGCTAACTGGCCAATCATCTACACCACCCCATCTATTTATACTACTATCGCCACCTCGTATTGTCAGAAGTGATCTGCTATTGATACCAATCCCTTTATGTCTATAGAAAGTTGGCAACTTTGCAATCTGCTTTGTCCATTGGAGGTTGTTGATGTAGGGTATCTTTGCAGAAGAGTGATGACAGCATGATAAAACCAGCACTGCTAGAACTAAATAACAACTTGTCAATGAATACTGACGATTTGAATATCGATACCGCGCTGTATATGAATTGACAAACATCATAAAAAAGGGTGAAGAGTAGATTATGTACCGTGTGTTTTTATTGATGTGTTTGTTTTTGGAGTTCCTCTGCTTAGAATCGCTCCGCTTTTACCAGACTAATGACTAATACCAAACCACGTTCTTAATTAACTCAATGAGTATATTTGCAATCACAAGGGTTGCCGCCGCCGTTATCGTAACAACTATTATCTCCTTCTTGGTTGCTTGCTTTATTGTGTGATAGATCATTTTCATGTAAATAGAAAACTCTGTTTTGGAAAGGAATATCTCCCGTTGTTTTGGGGTTGCTTGTACTTGATGTACCATATGTGGCAGCTCTAAACCTGTCAATATTTGGATTTCAAATGAACATAATACATGATAGCCAGGGTTTGTGAAGGATATGAAATGGCGTGAAACAGTTATCTAGATAGTCATTAGTCCCTGTAGCACACAAGGTATCCATACAATATATTTCACCAACATCTCACAGTTTTTTTGGTTCGGCCATTCATCTCGATCTTCATCTACGTCTACACCATCTATTTAGGGCGATTCTTATCTCCTAATCCAAGCGACGCAAGTCTCTCCTTATTACGTTGAATCTTCTCCAACCTTTTCAATTCATATTCACTCAATGGAGGTTCAGGTACTTTCTCCTCTTCTTCTTCTTTCTTCTTCTTTACCACCTTTTTTTTCTTCTTCACAGGTGTAGGCAGTGGAGGCAAGGGAATGCCAGACCTTCTCCTCTTTGCACGGGCCTCCCTGTTATTGGCTGCTTGCTTACGTTTCGCGGCACGCTCTGCCTTCTCCTTGGCATATTCAGCAGCCATGCTATCATCACTATCATACTCCTCCGCAGCTTTCTTAATCTTACGTTTTAAGGCACGCTCTGCCTTCTTCTTGATATATTCGGCAGCCATGTTATTATCTTCACTGTCATAATCCCCCACAGCGAGATTGTCATCACTATCCTCTTCTTCTCCTTCATCTTCTGACTCGTCAACTAGCATGTCACTATTGTAACTACCATCATCCTCAATTTCAAATTCCTCATACTTCATGCCCTTGGGTCTCTTGCGATTCTCCCTTGACCGTTTCTGTTTATATGCTCTCATCTCATACACACTTGATACTGTATTCTTAACAGAACTAAATCCACCAGATCTCTTCCTCATGATGTCAGTACCCGATTCCGTCTTAACTTTTATATCAGCTACACTACTTAAATCGGCACCGCCACCCTCCTTCTTCATTGCTGCAATTACATCATCCGTGTGTGGTGCGAAAGTTTTCCCCACTTTCATTGCCTTCTTCAAATCTTTGAACCGGTTGTGCATCTTAGCCACAACCTCTTTATGTGACATCTCCTTTAAACGTTCATTGCAAAACTTTCCACCTCTTTTATGTATAATTGATATAATCTCTTCAACTATATCATCCTGATACGTAGGCCTAACTTTTGTGCCTTTCTTTACAAACTTCTTCTTACTCTTATTTAGTTGTGCCTCCTTTGCCAAATCATACATACCATTCTTATCAATTTCATCTCTGTAATAACTCAAGACATATCCATCAACTACTGCATGCCACTTGGCATTACCTGGATATAAATGTATCGCGGCACCACGGGCACTAACCACATCATGCTCACCAAATCCAGAAGGACGCAATTTGGGTTTGCTAATTTGTCTCATACGATCTTGTGTCTTACCGACTGCTGCCTTCTTTGTTAACCCTGCGCCCGATGGAGCATGGAATTTACCACCCTTGGCTATAATTTTATCAACAATACTGAGTGCAATAACCTTCCGTTGTTGATCATCTGGATCAAGTTTCATATATTCATCATAATGCTCTTCACATAATTGATAGAAGTATAAATTTCCTGGATTACTCATGGTTTGAGCTGCAGCGCCTTTGGCGTATAGTACATCATTTGTAGTATCTCGTTTAACCCTTTTCCTACTGTTGGAGGATAATTTAAGAGGTGATGGTTTGCAATCATCTGGTGAACCTTCTTGGACTTCAAGCTCACATAATTCCTCTTTGATGTCACTACTCTTACCACCCTTTTTCTCGCCCGGCATCAACGACACACCTTTATCACCGGCACCTGCCTTCACCGACGCCCTAGTAGTAGACATAGTTGATATTTGCTTTAGTAATAGCGGCGGCGTTCAACAACTATTGATAAAAAAACAACAACAACAAATTATTTCAACGCCATAAAAAAAATTGGGTCCGGGGGGTATCCTTCGATTCATACTATTGGTACTCCAAGACAACCTGTATTACATTCATATTTACATTAGCACTTCACTATACACACTGTACAACATAACCCACTCGATATGTATCTAAGCTCTAGTCATATATAAGGCTTGGATAGTCCATGTCATTATCACTCCCTGATCATCGAAAAGGAGTGATCAAGGGTTCCTCAAGCCTAGATCCATTCACATCATCATATAAAGGGGCATCCTGCCATTCAAACTGCTCACCACCATTTAGCATACTAGATCTTTTCTTTGCCCTTCTACGCCATGAAAGTGGAGAGATTATAGTCATCCAATGTCTACTCACTCTACACTTGAATGTATTACCAAATCGATATGTCACTAGGCCGAGTAAGATCACTAACAGACCGGCAATATCTGAATCCTTCAGTGGAGTCGAGCCAGGCATGAAAGGCAGAGTAAAGGCAAGATTGCCTATCGGTACCATGACAGTGCTTGCCATGAATAGAACATTCGCCGATCCATACTTGAGAACATACACAATCAATATATTGAAACATACATTGAATACCAAGAAGACGTTGACGTATAGAGGAGCCAAATGACATTGATCATCGGGATGGCATCCTGTCGTAATGGTAGCTATACCCAAGTAACACTTGATACCGTCCCAAATATTCTGAGGCAGCTCGTGTGGAGGAACTGGAGGACTAGATGTCATCCCGGCAGGTACCGATAATGGAAAGGAGAATAGCAGTTGGTAGAAGGCTACCCATCCATTGAGAAAGATTGGATCGAGGTTTTGTTGTGACCCACTTAGTGACAATTCCTTGTAGATTGATGATAGAGTCATTGGTATGCATGCAAGTATTGTTACCACTGACCAGAGAAGAGTGGTTGATGTAGAAGAACCAGAAGAAGATGATGATGATGGTACCCAATGGCAGAGTTGATCTGGAGTCGACGTATCGTTTTGACCTATCAACGATCGTAGTACCACATTCTCGTCTTCATTCCAAGGCTCATGTATGACAAAGCTACCCCCATCGCCTCCACCTGACGTAATACCATGACTTAAACACCCTTCCTCCGTCGTCTCCTCAGAACACAATGCACAAAACTCATGCTCGTCATATGCCAAACAGGTATAATCGGCAACATGACGTTGTGTCACCAACGGCTCTAATACTACCAATATACCCAACACTACAACAACAGCACCTAAGTATTGATACTTGAAGTATGATTCACCTTTGATATGCTTGGATAATATCATTGATATAGGTATAGCTGCTTGTGGTAGTAGTATTAACAGTGATCCCGGTAAATAGACAGCTGCAAACGTTAACAGTATACAAGTTATACAATCTAATAATCCCATGACGATAAAGGGTTTCTTATTCATAACTGATACTTCGGCAGGTATTGCATTGTTAAAGAGATGAAACTTTGATACTGGTAGGATGTATGCAAAGCATAGCGGTACATAGACAAAACTGTGTATATGCATGATATGATATGGTATGATATGAGGCCAAGCAAAGTTAGTGAGATCATGCCAATCGATTATGTGACACATGTTATGCACAAAACACACATGATATGCACAAAAACTAAGAATCTACTTACTTTTGCAATAAATTCAACGAATTGGGATAGTTACTGTACATATATTCATGATAGATAGGAATATGAGAAATACAAGAGTAGGTGAGCAGAACCTTTATTGCAAATCACATGACACATATTATCAAACTTATTGTGTGACACATGATATGCACAAAAACTATATAACCAAGACGAGATACTCACTACATTGGTATAGCCTGTAACTTTTGGAATATCTTATTGGCAGTACCAACAATAACCATTAATAGGAATGTTATTAGTAGTTTGGTATCCTCTTGAGATGATGTACTGTTCTGTGCATTAGTTCTGCTGCAATCATCATCAGATGTTGTTGATTGTGTATCATTTGTAGCATCGTAGAAGATGTCTTTATCTTGTGATATTGACATGTGCCTCTTCTCTATACTATGAGGTGTAGTAGTTGTATCATGATCGTTATCGAGTAGAGCCTTGATGGCATCATTATCAGTTTCATCGACTGAACGATTTGAGGTGACATGATGTTGTTCAGAAGAATTGGTAGTGGGTTGTTCAAGCTCGAACTTATCAGCAATTAGAGCTAGCAGACTCATGATTTTTTACAATATTATTGATACCGAAAGACAATACTGCAATAGTAGATAGGCTGTCTATGTACATATTATGGTCATACAAGGTGCCGCCGCCGCACCGAATTATCTCACTGCCGTCATTTTGCATCAATTCCATGAACGACGAGATGTATGTCTCCACAACGAGACGGTGTACGGTGCATGTGGCATGATAAACACTCTGGAGTTTCAATACAACTCTATCTGGTGATGAGCTAAAGAGGTCCGCCAGTATATTGATATAGTATGTCTTCGTCAAATAGTACTTCTTCTCCATCCCAGGCATATCAGCTCAAGTCGGTTCAGTATCAGGTAAGAGCTCCGCTCTAGAGGTATCACCGCACTCAAAATTTACTTATGTGTTGCAATATTGCTGTTGCTTAATGACCTCTTCTTATTACAATATACATACAATACCATCTTACTGACCTCTTCTTCTTCTTATCCATTGGTCTCACTACTTAAACACCACACACACACAATACTATAATATACATAGGGATTAACAAGGAAGATACTATTACAAAATGAAAACGGTCCATGTCCACTATTAGCAGCTGCAAATGCCCTACTCCTTCGGGGAGTGATAACATTAGATCCAATATGTCATCGAAACGGCGTAGCCTCCACTGATGATGTTGTTAATATGTTGGCCAATCGTGCAATGCAAACTTCTAATACAACAACAAACAACAACACTACCAATCAACATAGTGAATATCATTTAAATGAAGTATTATCTCTATTACCAAATTTACAACATGGTATGGATGTTAATCCTAAATTTACAAGCGGACCTAATGGAGTTGAATACACGAACAATTTAGCAGCATTTGATTTGTTAGGAGTGGAGTTAGTACATGGTTGGTTATTAGATAAACAGGATGTAGAAACGATGAGTGTTGTTGAAGAGAAGACATATAATGAATTGATAGAATTAGTTATCAATGGTAATGAGGCTAGAGATGAAGTTGATAAACTTGGGAAGGATTTGGGTCTGATGGAGAAGAGATTAGATGAAAGTGTTGTGGAATCTACACAAGTACAACCATCATCGGATGATAAAGATGAAAAGAATGAAGAAGAAGATCAACCTGCAAGTGATAACACCGAGGGTTGCTCTCTCAAAGATGATATAAACACTGTTGATGAGTCGATACAGTCACAAACTAAACCTACAACAGAAGAAGATGAGTCTGTACAATCACAAACAGAACATCCACTGACAAAAGACAAGTCTACAACGAAAGAGAAAGATACAGACCAAACAGCTACATTAGAAAAGGACATTATAGAAACAAGAGAAAAGATAACCAATCTCTCTTTACAGATAACTCGAGCCGCGGTTGCAAATGCTTTTTTAACTTCTTCAGGTCACCAACTGACATATCATGGTCTTGAGCAACTGCACAATCATTTGGGAGATGATGCATTGTGTGTCTTCTTTCGAAACAATCACTTTGCAACACTTACAAAGCATAATGGTATTCTATATTTACTAGTTACTGATCTCGGATATGCAAATACCCCAGAAATTGTTTGGGAAAAGCTGGACAACGTGGATGGTGACACTGAATATACGAATGAGTTTTTCGTCAAGCCTAAAGCTAGAACTGAGCTTAAAGCTGCCGATGGCCCGACGATAGATCCTGCATTGATATTAGCACAAAGAGGACAAACAGAGTCGGATCTTCAATTAGCAATTGCAATGAGTAAGGAAACGGCCACAACTCAAAATATGGACAACGATGAAGGGGCATTGATTCAAGCTGCTAAAGAACTAAGCTTAAAATCATATCATGGGGATGATAGTGCAGCAGTTGTTGTATCAGAAGATACACAAGTAGATTCAGATCATAAACTTGCGCTGGCATATCAAAGAGAACAACAACAGTCTGAGCATGACAGTGAACAGTTGGCTAGACAATTGCAAGAACTTGAGTACGCTCGTAACCGTCCAACAAATACAAGAAGGCCACCACAGAGAAGAACAGCACCAGCTCAAAGGCCTGCGGCTGCATCATCAAATTGTATTATATCATGATAGACACATATGCTTAAAATGTGTTTTCATTTAGTATCTAATAATTAGGATTTAGTTCTATGGTTACTTTATCATTAGTCAGCAATATATCCTAGGGAACTCTCCGATCTTTTTCATTATCTACCTTACTCTTTGTTGTTGATCCTGTTCACTCTTCGGCATCACTTGCACGATGTAATACTATGAACGAAAGGTGACCGATTCTTGTGTCAAACTCAATCAGCTTATTTTCCACAAGAAGCTGCTCTCTCCAACTAACATTATCCCCCTCGCCTCCATATTCACACTCGGCTATTGTGATAATATCTCCATCTGCAAGTTGGACAATTTCTTGAAAGTAGTGACAATGTCTTCCCTTCATGTCAAGACTCTCTGGAGTGATAGAAAGAGAGATTGCTTCATTGTTCTTTAACAAACCAACCACATATCCTCTATGAAGAGGTGGGATCGATCCCATAATAAGTACAGTTGACGTGGTATTATTCACAGCAGAAGGTGACTCATCGCTCTGGTCATTATTCATTTGTTGAACATTGTTTAAACTTCCCCTCCAGACAAGTCGGTGTCCGTCAACATCAAACAGACTAGGCTTCGAATGAGTGCCCCCGCTTCATTTGCCACCACTAGAAAAAGATACAGACAACTTGCTCGACTATACCATCCCGATCAGCATCACATCACTGGTGCCCAAACTGGTCTGGATTACGAACAGACAACAAAACACTTTCAACT
>Ga0214479_100071_pt1 | contig 59798 bp, 37 predicted proteins | sample M1_20Mar14CPVII9_5_FD_165054 | JGI IMG/M metagenome (GOLD analysis project Ga0214479, IMG submission 165054) | Marine eukaryotic communities from Monterey Bay, California, United States - M1_20Mar14CPVII9sort6BwellE14 | ecosystem: Environmental > Aquatic > Marine > Unclassified | place: USA... | reverse complement strand
GATGTCTCCGCATCTATAATTCGATGTTTGGAAGACCTTCATATTTCAGATTTGTTAGTGATTTTGCCTCATTTTTACTACGGGTAAACCCAAAAAATGCCGGTATCTTTGGCCCGAGGGTGCTTATTAAGTTGGCCGCGACTCGTACGTATATCATCTTATATCTTATATACCTAGATGTGTTGTTTGAGTGAGTTCTAATCGACTGTATTGCAAATAGACTCAGCCGATCCGATATCGTATCATTATCAATTAGTCAGTAGAATAATTCTTCCTTTATTGGCCTAACAATACCGCGTGACATTTTGTGTTCAAGAATAAATAATTATACAAACATACCTAACAATGTCAAAGTATGAGAATAGATGCAACAATCGAGCATGTCGAAATCAACCTCCTTACTCTTCTACACCACTATCGGACGAAGATAAAGATAAACTCTTCAAATGTTCTCGTTGCAAAACAACAAAGTACTGTTCAAAGATATGCCAGAAAGAAGACTGGAAAGCCGCGTTGTGTTTTTTTTTATTGTGTTCAGTACGTATATAAAAGCTTGACGAGTTGACAGCTTTATTTGATCTTACTTCGCCTTCATTGATTGCCCTTGCATATCATATGTACTAACTTATATTATAATCTCCTCTGTTTCATCATCATAAATTGTGATAACGCGTATCTTCCAGGTTATATCATAAGCACAAGTGTGTTACACCTGATACACTACGTTTTGCTCAACACATAGTTAATGGATATACTATTGAGGATATTCAACGAGCAATCGATCAAGCTAGTCCTGGTGATATTATAATACTCAATAATGATGAATCATATGGAGAGAAATCGCCTGAAGGCGGACATACTACTAGTAAACTAGTTATTAACAAACCAATCAAGTTGTGGGGTAAATGGAGAAAGTCTGAACTTAATTGCAATCTAGAAATAAAGTCAAGTGGTGAAGATGAAGATTCAAATGATAGTGTTGTGGTTGTGGATATGATCATTAATGGACAGATCAATATAATCTCCAACAGTTATAAAAGTATTACACTCTGTGAAGTAAACGTTCATTGTCATGCTAGTGCACAAGGTGATGCTCTCGAGATTGGTGAATGTAAAGGCAAATGTCTCATTCTCAACTGTGAAACTTATGGTGGTAGTGATGGAGTCTTCATAGCCTCTGATCGAGTTCATTTGAAACTGACTGAGATTAACAATGCTCAAAGCCGTGGTATCTTCAGTCGACGAGATTTTATATTAGAAGATTGTACAATTACAGGATGCGGTTCTTATGGGATAAAGGGGACGGCAGGGTGGACTGAAAAAGGAAGGAATAATGATATCCAACCAGGACCTTGGAGCTCGTTTGGTGGAGCTAGTGCATCCTACCAATCCTATGGTGGATGGTAGAGACTAAGATAGATAGAACAAGAATAGAACTCTGTTGGTAGTCTTATAAGTTTTTAACGGAACCTATAAACCAAATACATACATAAAACCAGATACTTTAGACCACAAAACTCAAGCCAGTGCAGTAACCAGACTGCAAGTTGTAGTGCTTGTGTATGTCCTACATAAACTTGTCTGAATACTTCTCTTCTGTCCTTAAATTCTCTTCACTATTACTACAATAACCTCAAGTATTGCAGCATAAGAATGGCACCCAACATCTCAGTGTCAAGACAGTCAGAGTAGTAGATAGATCAAGTCATGCAATAGAAAAGACGTACCAGCCAAGAAATAACATCGAGTTTACATAATGATGGCTCTGTGACAGTAAGACGACGAAGATACGTATCCGAATATTTAGTAGAAGCGGTAAAGGATAAAAAATTGATAATAATAAAAAATAAGGTGTGTACTAAGGCAATTCGACGGCGTATATATTTGATAGTTGCAGATAGAATGATGTTATATCAGAGTGTTGTCGATTACAGTTGGCGGCGGCGGCGGTGGAGGACGAAATCTATATTGAGCACATCTTGTGTTCTACTGTTTATTGCAATATGATGTTAGAGTCAGTGGCTCTACTCTCCTCGTTGCTACCTTGATATTAGAGACGAGGAAATGCCCTCTATATATAGATGGGTTATTCCTGTACATATCGTCCTTATTGAAAGGCTGTTGCAATAGGTTGTTTGGGGGATCAAAATACTTGATGATATGTCAATATTTTTAAGTGTTGCCTCTTGATAGGAATACCTTCTCTAAGCCTGCACTGTTGGTATACTACTTGGAAATGTATCGGATCAAATGTAGGCTCTTGTTTAAGGGAGATATCCTTCTTCGACGCTGTGCATGTCGATATACCACTCGGAAATATAGCGGATCCCTGTGTTGTGGAACTTTCTGTTTTTGACGATTGTTTGGAGTAGCATGATATATTTCTTCTATCATCACTTCTAACTTTATACTCCATTCTCCCTCATATCATCTACACAGCTTTTTCTTTTCAAACACTTATATTAAAAGATGGTCAAGGCATACGAACTACGAGGACTTCCCAAGGAGGAACTTCTAAAGACTCTTGCCGAGAACCGTAAGCAACTTGCTGAACTTCACGTTGCCAAGGTAACTGGAGGTGCTGCATCTAAAATTGCCAAGATTAAGCAGGTACGAAAGTCAATTGCACGTGTCTTAACAGTACACAACCAACAACAGAAGGAGGGTATTCGTAAGGCCGCTGCCGGATCCAAGTACATTAGCAAGGATTTACGTATGAAGAAGACTCGTGCCATGCGAAGAGCATTGAGTAAGGAACAGAAGGCAAAGAAGACAAGAAAGCAATCTAAGAAGACTACGCATTTCCCCATGAGACGCTATGCTGTCAAGGCCTAGGCACGCGGAGGGGCCGATACGGAGGGGCTTTTGCTCTGTTCGTACTTTATTACCCTACATTATAATATAAAAAGAAGAATATTACGAACAATATCTGTGGTTTATCCTATTATCTTTATGAATGTTATCTGGATATGATGTACTACGCGCTAGAGAACAAAACACATCTGAGAGGAGAGAAGATGAATCAGCTTGTTAGTTGATTGATCTGTCGAACTGCCTCGTTGTACTTGTATTTCAAATCCTCGATCTCCTCGAAGAAATCCAAGTGATCGATTTGAGACAATCGTTCGTTCTCCTTCGTCAAAGCAGCATTCTCATCCTTGAGCTTTCTCAATTGGGTTCCGATATTAGTATCGGCAGACGTTGAAGCAAGGTCTTTGATCCTTTGTTTTAGATTCTCATTCTCGTCTGTTAGAGATGACAATTGTTCTTGTAGTTCTTTATCCTTCTGGGTATCATTAGGTTGTTGTATGCTTTCACTTTCAATTGTGGTCGGACTGTTGCGGAGAGCATTTTCCAAAGAATTTATACGCTTTTGATACCTATCCAACATCGCGGAACTATCCGACGCAAGTTTCTTCTCTTGAGCAAGAGATCTCTGTAATCGTTGCACCTGACTCTCAAGAGCATTAGCACGAGAGTTAGTGGAGTCTGGTCTTTCTCTTGAAAAACTAGGGCGAATCATCTGCTGCTGAGGAACTTGAACTACTTCATCGTCCTCAACACTCTTCTTAGTCATCTTGTGAGCTGCCAACTCACCACGGAGCTTTGAATTAGTACTTGCTAGTCCTTGTACCGTTTTGTTGAGGACCATCACCCTCTTCTCCAACTCCTCAGTTGATTTGGCATTCCCTTTTGTACTATCAGTAAGATCCTTGAGCTTTGTAAGAGACAATCTCGCTCTTCGCGTAGCCTGCAGTTTCTCGTTTTGTGCATCAGTCTTGTCCTTCCGCAAAGCATTCATCTGTTCATCAACCTTGGACAGTTGGAGCTTGAGAGCCTCTGCCTCTTCATTTGCAGTCTTGAGGTTCTGCTCACTTCGGGATCGACCTTGTTTTGTAACAGACAGTACACGCTTGGTCCTAGCGACCGTATCGTTGAGTTCCTTGATCTTACTCTCGTTGTAGGTCTTCTCTTTGGATAAAGAGCTCAACTTAGTCTTTAATGATTTAACTTCCTTTTCATGTCTTGTCTTCATCTCGGTGATGCCGTTTGCAGCAGACTCGGTCTCGTTCAATTGAGATACTAGAGTCGAAATATCTTGTCGCATGCTTTCGGCCTCTTTTACCAGTTGTTCATGTGACGTGACTTTGGATTGCAATTCTGTTATTGTCAAGTTTTGCTCACTGATTACATGATCCTTTTCAAAGATGAGACGTGAGGCCTCTTCAAGGTGTTGCTGTAGGTTATTATTGCGGCTCGACGATAGGCCATTGTTGTATCCAGAATTGTTGTTGTTGTTGTTGGCTACCCGAAGAATTGCTCTATCGATAGAGTTGGTTGAGACAGATCGATCAGAGTTGAAGCGGTCCTGATGTTTACCTCGATCTCGAGCTAGCTTCAAGTTCATTTGCTTAGAAGCATGCAACTTTTGCTTTGTCTCGTCAATGATCCGATTCTTCTCTTTAATGATATCATTCAAGCACTCCACCTTGGCCGAATCAACACGACTATCTTGCATGGTGTGTATCGCATTTTGAAGTTTCTTCACATCAGTAATGTAACTGGAAAGCTTTTGTTTTGTCTTTGATAGTGATTGCTTGACACTCTTCAACTCTGTTTGCTGTTTTATACTACTACTGAAGACTCCTACCGCCGCATCGTGTTGGCTATTATTATTGTTCAGTCTGTCTTCGATTGATTTGAGCTTCTCTGTAAGCTTTGTAACTTCTTCTGAGACTAATTCAATTTGATTACTTGATTTGGCGTCTTCAACAAGTTGCCGAAGCTGTGATGATATAACATCACGCTCGTGTCTAAGTTCCTCCATTGCCTTATTCATACTTGATGAGATTGTGTTTTGTTCACTACTCTCATTCTCCAGCTGAGTTGGGACATCACTCAAAACTACTAAACTTGTATTTGTACCATTATCCTGCTTATCAACACCCATGTTTGTCGATTCTAAAATGATATTATTGTCATCGTTACACTTCTGATCAGTAGCAGTAGCAGCTGACATACTAGTAAAATTCTTCTTGAGAGAAGCAAGTTCTCGACTAGTTCTTTCATATTCATCCATTATAGAAATGAATTGAATCTCCGCTGCAACTGGCATGGATACCAAGTCTTGACCTCCTAGCACTGTCTTTGCCCGTTGTCTAAGTAATGGAGTAAGTGTCGAAGAGGTGACAACATTACCACCATCAGCTTTTGTTTCTACTTTCGTCGCACCAACAGACTTTAATACACCAATCTCATTCTTCAATCGTTGATTCTCGGCCGCTAGATTGTCGAGTATTTGCTTTAGAATATTGCTCTCACTGCTTTCACGAGGAGAAGATCCCTTTGCCGCCAGTTCTCGTTCGAGTCTTTGTATTGCAAGTCTAGCAACTTCCTTATCACTCTTGAGACTAGATATCTCGGCAGAAAGTTCCTTCGATCTATCATTGAGAGGCAGAGCAACAATACCCTGTCGAAGATTTGTTGCAAACTCTGTAACTTGAACAACTTGTTGAGAACTCAACCCTAGGAATCTAGCACCCTTGTCACCAATATCAATTGCTCGTTCTCTAAGCTGCGCAAGTAACTTTAGTCGTTCATCTGTAGGTAATAATGTGCATATGAGTGGGTATATGATAAGAACAATAAACAATCAGAGACACACGGATTCGAGACTCTTACCTTCGATAGCTTCAATCTGACGAGAGAGTTCTTCGTTGTGGCTCTGGAGTATACTATCTTCACGCTTAAGTGCCAGTTTGATCTCCTCATCATCAAACTTGTGTTGTGGATCATAGTCAGCCTTCTCTTTCAGCCATTCAATACCTTTGGCCAAGACCCTCGACTTTTCAATCTCTTGTCCTAGCTTGAAATTGGTCTTCTTCAAGTCATGATCTCGTCGTCTGATATCAGCTTCCAATTGTTTTTGACGCTGTACTGCCTGTGTAAGACCATTTTTTTGCTCATACTCTGCATTTCTCGCCTCTGCATGTTCCAATTGTGAGCGTAGATCTTCAAGCTTCTCTTCAGTATCAAGACATTTCTTTGTCACCCCTTCAATCTTGGCCCTCTCTCGTTCAAGTTTTGCATTTGCTTCAGTAGCAGCGACTCTTTCTTGACGAAGGGAAGCTGCAACTTCTTCTTTAGCATGTCGTTTGGAATGATTAAGCGCTTGAATTGCACTATCTAAATCCTTCTCAGCAAGGTTCTTATCGAGTAAACATTGATCATATAATGAATGAAGATTCGCATTCTCCTTCCTTACAAAGACAAGCTCGCGTTTAAAGGATTGGTTTTGTTTGACATACTCAAACTCTCGCTGTTTCGAACGTTCGTGTGCCAACTCTGTTGCTAATCTAGCACACTCCAAACTTGCAACCGCCTCTTTTTGTTTAGCTTCCTCTGCTTCTCGGGTATAGACTTCACGTTCTCTTGCCAGAGTATTCTCTGCCTGTTCTCGTTCATTTAATGTATGTTCAATCTGAAGTACCTTCTCGTGTATGTCAGCATACAATGTATCGCATTTGGCTGCTAATTCTTCACTCTGTCCTTGATATTTAGATTTCTCACTAGCAAGTATGTCGATCTCATTAACTAATATGTCTTCATTCTCCTCTAATTCTAATAGCGTTGCAGTTAATCGAGAGTTTTCCATCTCAAGTCGATGCATTGATTGCGTACAATCTCTCTGGATTCTCTTGGCATCTTCTCGTTCTTTAGAAGCGGCGGCGATGATATTCTTTTGACTATCGAGTTGAGATTTCTGTGTATGAACTTGCTCTTGTAATTGTGATCTTTCTTGAACGAGTGTATCATTGTCTACTTGTGTTTGTTTGAGCAAGACTTGCAAGTTTGCAATTTCATCCCTATACGAAATAAGTTCGTCCTGCTGTTTATCATTTTCTTCCTCGAGGGTAGTAAGATCTTGCTCAATTAGACTAATATGGCGGTCGCGTTCTTCTATAGCATTGTATAACTCTCTATTGGATGCCATGGTTAATTTGCTCTTCCACAATCACACTTCAGCCTGGGAGATGTGCGTTGTAACGATTTATGATGTTGAAAGAGAGATAATTGTCTCATATGTTAGTTAGACAAAGACAAAACAGGCAAGGCTTCATATGAACACACTGGATTCACACGATAAAACAATATAACAATACTAACGGACTTCAAGGGGATTGCTACGCCTACATAGACAACGTGAACCGCGATAGAATCATGGGTAGAAAGTGTTGTGTGAAGAAAAAAAAATCATACGTAGGTACATACACTCTTTCACTTACCACAACACACGCACACTAACACAACATCACTTTCACTTGCCTCCATGAATATACCATAAACATACGAGATCATGAACAACACTAACAATACTTGTTGTCAACAAACAAATACCGCCGGTATTAATCGACAGCCAAAAATATAACTGGGGCTCACTACAATCAGAGCAGAGGGTATTTCTTCGGACAAGCTGATCCAATAGAATATTATATAATTGATGATGTCGACTGTCATTGCCAATATAATTCTCTTCATCTTCCTTCTACCAACTTGTTGCTACTCTTGGCAAGAATGGGATTATACCTCCACGCCCAATGACGAGTATAAACAATTGTGGTTGAGTAGTGGACTAGGTGACAGGCGTGGTCACACACTTGTACTGTATAACGAGTCACAAGTCGTACTATTTGCAGGACGTGGCAATGATTCTCACCGTCCACATGTTCCTCAAACCTTTGAGCTCGTTGAAATTGATGGTGTCTTAGAATTTGCAACACACGACAACAAGCCGCTGTCTTCCAACTACTACCCAAACAATCAAAGATGTGAACCGGTAGAAACATGTATACCGCTAAGTGGATCGGAAAAAGACAATGAAGTATGTTCATATTCATGGGAACATCTTATTCACAACACTAGTCAGAATGAACATGCCAAGATTGAGGAGGCTTGTGGCTTTGTTCCGGGTGAGTATCATTTCTATTCTTTGTCTTGATTATAATTGTAATCAACTAACACAATATATTTGTCTTGATAATAATATTTATAGCCGCCGTACATTACAATGATGTTTGGGTATTAGATACAGATTGTGTAAGATATGCAGACTTGGTCTGTGCAAATGACGGATGGAGAATCTTACATCCCGGCAAGACATTTGGTGGTTGCAACAAGGAAAATGGCGAGCTCGTTTGCGAGACTCCCAGTGAAAGATATGGTCATGGCGCAGTAATGTTGAATGAGACTACCATGGCAGTATACGGAGGATATAGCAATGAGTGTCACGACTATTGTGATGACTTTTGGTTGTTTGATATCCCGTCAGTTCAGTGGTCTAAAGTTGAAAGCCAGTCCACAATAACACCCGGTAACAGGTGGGAGTTTAGCATGGTTAGTGATGGCTCATCAATCTATTTATTTGGTGGACATCGATTGTGGCATGGTTTTAGTGACAATAACAATGTAGAAAACCGATGGGAGAGTGATAACGAGCTACCAAAGGGTGGCTACTTGAATGATTTGTGGGTATTCTCGAATTCCAATAACACTTGGCACAAAGTGGAAGGTAAGACAACATGTATTGACAATCCAGGCTTGACATGGGAGAGTAGAAATGATAAACACTGTGAGATATACTTGCCATCTGCTCGTAGTGGTCATGCTGTTGTTTACGACGAAAAGCGTGGCGGAATGTGGCTACACGGAGGATATAGCACATACTATCCTTACCCCACAAGTAAAAGTGCTGGAAGTTCCTTTGGAAATCGTAAATTGGGAAGAGAAGTAACAGCTCTGACTCCAACTTGGCAATTCTACCTTGATGATATTTGGTTCTACGATTTTAATTCTGGTTATTGGACCAAGAAGAAGACATTTGGTAGAAAGCCACAACAACGTACCGACCATATTATTTCCTTGTCTGATGACATAATTGTACTGCACGGAGGCTTTGGTGACAATAAACACTTCAATGATACCTGGTATTATCTTGTCGATGAGAATCGGTGGCTTGAGAAGAAGGAGTTTGTTCATGCCTTGTACCCAGAAACGTGTACTGACGACATGGATGACATTCTAAACGACCCATCTTGTGTTGAATTAGAATTTCCAAACGATTTACGTCGTTCCAATGAGACGACACTTGCTCTAAAATATCAAGATATCCTGCCATTTAGTGAACAAAAGGGCTACACGCCCGATCCAGACTACCCGTTATACTTTGGTATTGTAAATGATGCTGAAGAGTTTGTCGAAGAGCTGCGTCAAAAGTACCAAGAAGAATATGACGATAAAGGTCATCGTATTTGGTTAGAATCAACTGTTCCCGATGGAACTCCAATAGCACCCAAGGCGGCGTCCGCTCCTCGACAATATGCTCGTCAAAAGATTGTCAAGTTCAACGAAACTACCAATCTCGAAGTCTGGGAATGGTGTATATCAGTAAAAGGAGAGCCGACTAGAGAACGTGAAGACGATGGAAAGTTTGGTAGATCAAATACTAGTGTCTTCATTCCACAACCGCGAAGACAATCACCAGGATGGGATGGTTGTAGAGAACTCGAGTGGAAGTATCCACCTGCCAGAGCAGACCATGCAAGTGTCTTTGTTGCCAAGCATGACATGCTTGTAACTCACGGTGGTATTAGTTACACATCTCCAGCGAATAACACCTATCCATCATTAAACCAAGCTCGCGTTCATAGTGATATGTGGGTGCTCAATATGCACAACTGTGCTCATAATTGTTCTAATCATGGTATTTGTACTAATGGCTTTTGTGAATGTGATCCTGGTTATTATGGAATGGATTGTAGTAATATTACATGCCCTGGCTCAGTTTGTGAATACGATTCAAATCGCAATCAACACTGTACACACTGCTGTTACGATACAATCGATGAAAGAAAGGTACCATGTAATCTAGTGGATGACGAGCTCATGATTTTCTCGGGAACATCTGAAGGAATCTGCGATGGCTTTGGGACGTGTCAATGTGCTGAACCGTACATTGGTGAAGATTGTTCAATATTGGATTGCAAGCATAATTGCAGTTTCAATGGATATTGCATAGTTGAGTTTCCACAATCACGATGCATGTGTAAGGATGGATATACCGGAGAGTATTGTCAGCACAAAGAGTGTTTGAACAATTGCTCATATCCAAATGGTGAATGTGATCTTGACAACGGTGTATGTGATTGTGATACTCTGTACAATCCCTACGATAGAACAAAAGTTTGGGACAAGTGGCAAGGTCTCGACTGTTCCTATCTTCCTGCCTTTTCATCTGCATCTCGTCTCGTTGGCTCTCTTGCTGCACTCGGGGTATTGATCTTTGGTCTTCTCTTGTATTTTTCATATCATTATCCACTGGATATTTATTAGTCAGGCTAATACATAAGCAATATATGTGTTCATAACCTCTGTCATCTCTGATGGTCACTCAATCACTAGTATCACCCAGGCAATATTGATGAACCCTTCTTCCCATTCATTACTATACCACCCCATTTCTTTCTCAACTCTTTCCTTCTCTTATCTTTTGTTTCCTTCTTCATTTTGAAGTGTATATAACAAAAGAAGGCAGCAACAGCCAAACCAATTCCACCAAGTTGAAGAATTGTAATTGATAATCCAAATATTAGTGATGTAACAATAATAGCAAAGACACGTCGTATACAGTTAAGTGCAGCATGATGTACAACTGATATCCGTGTTAATACATGTGTACTTGCAAGGTTATAAGATGTGAATGCTAATCCATTGACGAGTGATATTGATATGTAATATAATGCATGCTTGATTGTAGAGCATCCGTTGTGCTTTAATTCACTCAAAAGTGTGCTTTGTAGTACTATCGCTGCTGCTGGTATTATAAGTAGCAAAACTCCAATTTGTTGCATTCTGTATTGCAAATTCAAATCATCAATCATACTTGCATTCCCTTGTGGAGTCGATCTGAATAACTTTTGATGCAGACCTCTAAAGGAGAAGCATAGATTTGATAACATGACGATGCAACACTTCAACATGATACCACTACTACCAGTTGCTGTTGTATGATTACCAAGTGTAGAAAGTACAACACCAGCAACAATCCCGATTAGACTCATAACTTCCTCTAAGCCCAATCTCTCAATACCCCAAAGCACAGCAACGGAAGCACTTGTAAATGGCTCAGCTGCCTTTACAGTTTCAACAAATGCAGCTGAACCCGACTTGAAACCAATGTTTGTTAGTAAGAAACCGAATGCAAAGTATATTGCTGCAAGGAATAGTTGATTGTGTATATGTGTTGGTATTGAAGAGTTCATTAATGCATATAATGATTTGAGTAATCCCATATTGTTGGTTGCTTTGCTTTGACTAACTTTGTTTTGCATACCACTTTCACACTTTTCTGGTGAACTACTCATCATGGAATTATCATTACTACTGTCTCTATACTGTATTGGAACAGGTTGCACGCCTCTTCTAAATTGCACATCCTTTTCTACATCACCAGAAGTTTGTAACTCTAACAATAATCTGAGAAAGGTCATACCAACAATCAACTGTTGCACAGTTAGTACTAACGGTGGCACATTATTATTTGATAGTAATATCTTGGATGTAGCTATTGATATAACTCCTAAAAGGTACCATAATAGGATTGCTATTGGTATGGGAAATGAGTTTCTTTTTTTATGTGATTTTGGAGATGTATTAATACTTCTTGGTGATGAATTAGCATAGGATGGATCAGTATAGGTACTACCAACGGGTCTTAAAGCCTCTTGTGTTGGATGTAGATGTCGTCTACGTGTTGTTGGTGCACCATAACCATTCTTGCTAATGTTATTGTTGTATAATGTTGGTGCACCATGTTGTCTCGAATATTTGACATCTGAATCAGACAAATTATTAGACGATGATATCGCACTGGACTCAGAATATGTATGACTGCTATTCAATACATTATCAGCACTCCTTGATGATGGTATAAGAGGATACGAATTGATATACTGCGAGGAGGATTTGCAACTTGTTATCTCATTGTTATTTGCAATGCAACCAGTTGAGGAAGGTGAACGTTGTGTAGGAGAGCGCCGCCTTCTCTGATAATTTTGATCATACATCTTATATTATGATGATGCTGCTGTCTAATATCCTTTTCCTGAATCCTCCTCTTTATTTTACCTAACACATAATAGAGTACCGTATGTTTGGAAAGAAATGCAAAAATAAAAACGGAGGAATTTATTTTGAAGTCAATATAAAGAGTTTGAACTTCGTTCTTTTTACGCAATACAGTTCAGCTTCCCAACTATGTTGCATAAAAATAACTAAGGACCTAGTACATATCTTCATTGCAAATTAAATTCCTCCAATTCGAGAGTGGGTCTGAAAAGCACCCATGGAGGATCGAACTCGTGGCCTATTTTTGAGTGTGAAAGGTAGTCAAGACTACAATTTTAGATGGATACCTTCCTTCGCAGTCGAATATGAAAAATCAGCTCAACATTGGATGCAACATAACTCAAGCACCAAATAAGTTATGGCACTATATGATGCATCAGTGGATAGCGCTTAACATAAGCTTTCCATCGATGTATGGGTCGGCTATGTAGACTTCACCTGAAAAAATATTTTTGCATAACATTCCAAACATACGGTAGTACATCTACTCCACTTCTACTATCGTTTTGTATGAGCACGCCTTCAATTCCCCCTTGGGTCTCTCCGTGGGTATCCTTAGGCATCCTCGAAGGAAGACGCCCGTGAATCGTCAGTTTCCTCATAAATCAACAACTCAAATAACTTTGACGGCATAAGAACAACAATAGCGGGTCTATATAAACAACATCTACCTCTATTCGTCTCAGAGATCTAGCACCGCTCACCGTAAAAAACAGCGACATCACAAAAGGATACCTCAACTTTCAATCATTGCAAATTCTTCTTTTCATAAAAGTTTCCCCGAAAACTCAGACGTCTATTGTACTTATATCATATTATAAGGAAGAGAGGCTGCAATTAAGAATGGCATCAGTTTTAGTTTGGTTTATGTGCGTGTCTACCTACTATTATATTAATACCGATAATACACCATGTCAACAGCCTACCCATCTAGACTGTCCACCAATGGAACATCAACAACAACACCAAGTAGACGAAATTTCATCCTAGGATTAGCATTATGTGCTTTTACATACACAACTTTTTATAGACCGAAAAACATCGGAGAAATAGCATTACAAAAGGATAATAATGTAGCTTATGATAAAGACGAAGAGATAGACGACCTAGGCACAAGAATACAACTTGTTGACAATGTAGAAGAGAGTAGTCGTAGAGATGACTCTGCCTTCTCAACCTCAATCACTGCAACAACCATAGAAAAGTATCCACTTATAGATATATCAAATTATCCAAGTGAACCAATACAAACTTCAATAAATCGTCCATCATCATGGTATAATGATAAATATTCAGATATGAGTCAATGTATAGATTTTCAATGTTCATCTGATATTGAATTATGTGATAATACACAAAGGACGAATTATGCATGGGATGATGACGCTACACCGCCATGTTGTACTCATATACTAAGGGATATGTTACGAACGTTTGATGGTATAATGGCTACAATTGGTATTGATTACTTTATTGGTTTTGGGACATTGTTGGGGTTAATTCGTAGTGGTCGTGTTATACCATGGACAATTGACAATGATATAGTATTAGAGAATGTTCAAACATTACGAGCCATGACAGAATTATGGCCAAGCAATTCTGGATTGCAGTTCATCTTTCCCAAGGTTGGCAGAATGCAACGAGGTTTCCCTAGAATGTGTATAACATCAGACTTTGTCAAGGGACGATTGAGAAAGTGGATTATACCAACACCTACACGAAAGGTCAATGGTGCAGAAGTGGACTTTCCAAATCGAGGATTCCCTTATATTGATTTCTACTTTGGTAGTTTACCCAATACTATACAACATGAAGGACAGAGTATCTTTGGTGAAGAATATCAAGGATGTAGACATTATTATACAGATATATTCCCTACTCAACGACAATCTGTTTATCAAAATCAGTTTGCATTGAATTTCCCACAAAAGCCTGAGGTTCTATTAGAAAGATATTATGGATTAGAGTGGAGAATACCGAAATCAGATAATTCGGCCCACGGGGACTTCCATCAATTGTGTGCTATTAACTATGGCTTGGAGGATCTCAGTTGAAAAAGATCAGCTAATGTACCAAATCTAAAAGTAAAAATCAGTGTAGAATATATAACTTCTAATAGAGTCTACTACCTATCCTAAACCTATCTACCTCTACCAACCGGGAGGACTCGGTCGTTCGTTACCCCAAGCTACCTTCATTCCCTCTCCACAATCATATGTCAAACTTTCTCCATTAAAAATCTTAAACTTATCATTCATTCTCAATCTAAATGTTCGTATCAGTCTGCCCCAATTAGAATTGTATTCACCAACAAAGAGATTACTCTTTGATAGAATCATCAAGTCGGCAACGGCTGCAATATTCTGTTGGTATCTATCCTCACAGCTCGAGGTACCAGCAATTCTATCTTGTGATATATAGTTACTAAAGATGAACTTAAAACGGTGACAGCTTGTGGAAGTCATATCTCCATCTTCGTCGGTTGTTGGAAGTAGAGTATATCCGTTTGAATCTTTTGGTAGTGCTTCAATCTCAGACTGTACCTCAGTTTTATCATCTGATGCGATATAGACTAGTCTCACATTGCTGTCGTCGTCTTCTACTTCAGCTTCGACTTGATCTCGATCGTTGTCTCCGTCGGCTTCTTGTTCTTCTCCATTGTCCGAGTCTTCATCCTTGTCACTGTCATCTTCGACACCATTGCAAGGTATATCTTCATATTGTCTCAAGTAATGCACAAATGGTATGTAATTCACACATAGAAATGGATTACTCTCATGACATTTGTAATATCCTCGCTTTGTTTCCCAATACTTTACTACATATCGCTTTGCTTCGTCATTCTCGATACTTGTTAGTGATGTAGCTCCACGTCGAATGTGTATGGAATCATACTTTTGAGTTAATGGCAAGTCTGGTATGTATTGTTGTATAGATGCTTTAAGGTCTCGAGCGATCCATGGCTGCAGCTGAAGTATACCTGATCTAGCAACCAGAGCACCAATATAATCGAAGATATCATATTCATTTGTTAATGTACTAAATATTTGTGATTCTGTTGTCGATGCCCCAAGTCTCAAAGCCCATTCAGCGCCGAGTACAGAGGGAGGATGATCTCGATCGAAGAACATTAGTTTTTTATAAAATGTATTGAAATAATCATGTATTTCATTACCACCCATCACTAGCACATTGCTTTCAATCTCGTCCGCTTTGCCAATGTTTGTTCTGCATTTAACAAAATGTGGAGTTGGAGACAGTGTTGCATTATTGTTGAGACGCATTTGATCCCACTCTTTATACTTTATATTCTCACATGGTATAGAACATTGACGTGATAACCATGCTGGATGTTTGATTAGTCTGTTTATACCATGTGGCAAGTTGGTATTCCACCCTGATTTCTTCGTTGTTATTATTTCGTCAGTGTCAGACACGGCAGTTGTTTGATGTAGATATGTCCATGCTTCCTTTGGACAGCCAAATTGACTATTGCCTTTGATATTATTTATCTGAGAAGGTGGCTCGAGTATGACCATTGCACGGTTTGTATATGTTGCTATCATTGTTGCTAATATGTAATTGTTTACTGTGGCAAAGTATGTTGCAAATATACATAGCATAATTTTTGAGCATATCATGTGAGCAAAAAAGTAACATCAATAATATAGATACATACTCACATTGTGATCCGTGTCCATTATGTCGAAACTCATGAGGCATGAATAGAAATATATTACTACACTTATCATCATAATTCCTTTCGATATCCTTTTGCTTTGCAAAGAGCTCATTCTGTCTCCAGAACATTGTTCTATCTATTACATTTGGATGAGTTAGTGATATATAATTCTCATCTATCGGATCTTGACGACCATATGGTATTAACTTTGCATCAGGATGCAGAAATCCTTTTGAAGATGACGATTCGTCTATACTATTATTATCAAGCTGTTTCCTTTCTATATCATTATTATTTTCCTCTTGTATTATTTCGCCGATGAATATTTTCTCAGATAAAGAGTGGTACGATATTGCACATAGTACTAAGCCGACAATAAAATGATGTCGGTTTGGTGTAGTTGACAGTCTAGAGAAGAGGGATGACATGATATCGGCATTGATGGTTGTACTAGGTTGATACTAAACATCAAACAACTGGCGCGGACATGCAGCGGCAATCCACTGCAACAACTTCAAAAAAACCTAGGTATAAAGGGCCACCACCAAAAGATATCCGCCCACTCTAGTTGTGTGTACACATTGGCAAGCATGCTAGTGGCTAGTGCCTATTTTCAATGATTATATTATAGTCTACTTTTGTTGTAAATTTATTGTTTGTTAATGTATGCGGTGATCATCTCTCATCAAATCCCACTCTCATAAAAATTTATCTCAAACATTTCTTCTTGGTGGCGGGCGGCTGGGCGGCGGGCTCACATAGACACAATATAGCATCAGCATGAGATCAGTTATTATCACTTTATTAGCCTGCAGCATTATTGCATCGACATCGTCACTACCATTTAAAGTAAAGCAACCAGTCAGTGAAGATAATGAACAAGCTGTAGAGAAGCAACATGTTCGGACTGCAACTAAAGAAGTGAAAGAAGATTTACAACAAGACTTCACTTCATCATCATCTATTGTTGCATCATACTTTTCATCCGAAGATGATTCAATATCAATGGCACTCAAAGAGAGTATTCATCAAATGGCAAATACTAAAGACATGCATGAATTTCTATTATCAACACGTCGATCACTCCATCGTAATCCAGAACTAATGTATGAATTGCCGCATACATCAGAGACAATATCAACAATATTAGATGAGTTGAACATACCCTATACTAAAGGTTGGGCTAAGAATACACATCAAGAAGTCTATCCAGGACCTGGTGGATATGGTATCGTAGCTCACATAGGAAAGAATATATTAGAAGAAGATCAACCATGCATTATACTAAGAGCAGATATGGATGCACTACCTATTCTAGAAGCAACAAAGAACATTGAATCATTTAAATCCAAAACAAATCATCAAATGCATGCCTGTGGTCATGATGGACATGTAACAATGTTATTAGGAGCTGCGGCACTATTGAAAAGTGTAGAGAGTGAAATAGAGGGAGCTATACGATTAGTATTCCAACCGGCCGAAGAGGGAGGAGCGGGTATGAAACGTATGGTGGAAGAAGGATTAGTTGAATTAAAGCCACAGGCAAAGCTTGGATTTGGAATGCATGTATGGCCCACTTTACCGAGTGGTGTGATTGCAACTAGACCAGGTGCGTTAATGGCAGCGGCAGAAATGTTCACAGTGGAAATACATGGCAAGGGTGGACATGCCGCAATGCCTCACCTAACGATTGACCCAATTGTTGCCGTCTCGTCATTGATTTCAAATTTACAATCAATTGTATCACGTACGATATCACCATTGGAGAGCGGTGTTATCAGTGTTACTTCAGTGAATGCTGGAGACGCCTTTAACGTTATTCCAGGATCTGCTGCATTAAAGGGGACGATTCGAGCATTGAGTACGGAGATGTTAATGTCATTGAGAGATAAATTTGACCATATGGTCACGTCCACGGCAATGCTTCATGGTTGTAATGCAACTATTCAATACTCTCCCGACTATTATGTTCCAACCATTAATGATAAAGATCTTTTTGAGTGGAGTAGTAAAGTCGGTGCACTAGTTTCAAAGGAAGGACAAGTCAGAGATATTGAACCAACAATGGGAGGAGAGGACTTTGGATTCTTAGCCGATGTGCTACCTTCTACTTTCTTCTTTATTGGTCAAGGCAGTGGTGGTGATGAGAAGTATCATATTCCTCGAACAGACTATGGCTTGCATCATCCTTCCTTTGCATTGGATGAAGACGTATTACCTATTGGAGTAGAGTTACATGCAAACCTCGCCCTGAGATCGTTAAAGAAGCTTGCAATCGAAGAGAGAATGAAGACGGAGTTGTAATGTTAGAGAATAATGGCAATACAAATATATACATACGATAAAGTTGGGTAGGTAAGTGTCGCTTTAAGAACCCTAGGATTCTAGGATACCTTAAAATCTTGACCACTGAATGACCACAAAAATTTCAAAGAACAACATCATTAAATAATATGAAGATAGATATATGATAATAAGATAAAATATATCCAGCCGTCATCTCAGCCGTCATCTAAACTATCATATTATAGACAGCCGTCATCTCGGCCGTCAATCAGCAACAACAATATGACAGCAACTACATCACGAACATTAAAGTATAACGATGGAGCAACACAATTCCGTCTCCGTCTAATCCTATCAATAATATCGTCCAGACCACTACTTATACGAAATATCAGATCAGATGATTTATCACATCCAGGATTACATGAACATGAAGCATCATTTTTACGTTTATTAGATTCAATGACAAATGGCACTACAATAGAGATTAATGCTACCGGTACACAACTTAGATTCAAACCGGGTGTATTATTAGGCGGTGAAATTGAACATACATGTCCATTGGGACGAAGTGTTGGATGGTACTTAGAGGGTATATTCCCATTGGCTGCGTTTGGTAAAGAACCATTGCAATTAACATTACATGGTATAACAGATGGTACAGCTGATGTTGATCCATCACCTGATTATCTAGCCGCTAGCTTTATACCATTTATGATAAAGTTGGGTATAGGTGTAGATGATGATCAACCCCCTCCAGTAGTTAAGGTAACAAACAGAGGCGCGGCACCATTGGGTGCTGGAACAGTCGATTTCTATTGTCCAATTGTTAAAAAGGAACTGTCACCAATTGAATTAGTAAACTTTGGTAAAGTGAAACGTATCCGTGGTAATGCAATAAGTTGTCGTATCCCTCCATCAAGTTCACAAAGAGTTGCACATTCAGCTAAGGGTGTCATGCATAGATTATTACCTGATGTTTGGATACATACTGATGTTCATTCTGGTAGTGGAAAGAGAAAAAATGGTGGCAGTGGAGGTGGATGTGGACCAAGTCCAGGATTGAGTGTAATACTTACAGCCACAACTACAGAGGGTGTATGTCTCTCTGCTGAATGCAGTATGAATCACAATACTAGTGACGCAACAACAACAACACTTAGTACAATCAACAGTACATATAATGAACATGAACCAATAGAACGGAAAAAGATGGAACTACCCGAAGAGTTGGGTAAACGATCCTCGACATTATTATTGCATGAGATATATGCCGGAGGTTGTGTCGATACTTCATGTCAATCATTTGCTTTGTTAATGATGTGTTTGACACCCGAGGATGTTAGTCGTATTAGATGTGGTCCGTTGAGTCAATATACTATTAGTAGTTTGAGATTATATAAGGAGGCATTGGGTGTGGAGTTTAAGCTACGTGTTGAAGAGGCGAATGGAAGAGAAGATGAGGATGATAGTGAGAGTGAAGAAGATGATGAAGGAAGGAATGGTGGTCAAAAGTCTATTATTTGTAGCTGTTTGGGTATTGGATATAGGAATATGGCTAGGGCGGCTACATAATAATATAAAGTGCGATGTTTGAAGAGTAAAATAGTGTGTCCAATATTTTGTAACCCCTTAGTAAACTCTTTATGAAAAAGATATGGAACCCCCCGTACGAAACTGATCTTTCGTCAACACCATCTCAATAGCCAAAAGGATCAGGAACTCCTGCTTGCTGTTCAATGTAGTCCAACATACGATCAGTGAAACTGCCATCACTATCGCTTTCATCTTCGCTACTACTTTCGTCGTCGCTATCTCCATCAGATTCCATACTATTGTCATCAGCATCGGCAGAGCCAAGAAACTGTAAAATAGAATCCTTAATTGGCCCGGGCACTTCGATACGATGTGCTCTGCGGCTCGCATCACTTTTCTTGTCTGCCTGATCAATTTGAGACTTCCATAAAGCAAGTTCAAATAGTGTTGTGGCCTCTCGTAGCTCGTAGTATGCAACCAATTCATTAATCTTGTCCAAAACGGGACGAATCTGCGGCCAATTTTCACCTCCTCTCATTGCACGGGAATCTACAACTACCTCATTTCCTGGACTCCACTGTACGATGCTTCCACTATTCCTACCCACACCATGTATCTGGTATATCTTATTCTCGATATCTGTCAATCTAGTCTGAACAATTGCATTCAAACGAGATGTAATGATGAATTTGAACTGGTACTTTATCACCCGTGGTATGTTTAACACTACTTCACTCAAGTTTTCACATTCGTCAAAAGCACTCCTCCCTATCAACTTCACAGACGAAGACATAGTAACACTTTCTAATGCTTTTATACCCCAAAATGAATTATGCTCAATTATTTGTAATCCCTCATTGAACACTATCTGTCTCATATTGTTCATATAAAATGCATAATCACTAATCTCAATAAGAGTCGAGGGGAAGGAGATTGTTTCCAGTTTGTTGCATTCCATAAACGCTTTCTTCCCAATTTTCTTAAGGCCTTCATTGAATACTACCTTCTTGAGGTCTTTACAATCTTTAAATGCCCAATTACCAAATAATGTTCCATTCTCGACCTTAGTTACACTAGGATGAAACCGAACACATGTTACAGTTTTAGGGACGGATATCTTCCCTGTGTACTCAAACTCCACCTTAACATCATTTACATTCTCTGCTTTTACAGCAAGTATATTGCCACGCTCATCTTCCAGTTTAACGGGTATACGATTGTCCACTGTGGTTACAGATGTTACGATTCCCAACTTTCCGTTGTGTTGCGGAGAGTTTACTAGTCCTTTAATTTGTACCTTAGTTCCAGGTTTCATGATATAATTTGAATAGAATTGTTGCAACAAAGGTTTACATGTATATCAGTCGATTGTTTGATTAGTATAGATATATTGTATGAATATAATATTTGATTAGTAATTACCATACAACCGATTGTTTGAGTAGTAGTATAGATATGAATTACGCCATATAACTTGCCCCTGCTATCAACCAACAAAAAGAGGTAAGGAGGTATGAAGAGATTGTCATTCTCTTGCATGATTATGAAAGTGGCGACAAAACGGCTCATTTTAATTGAACTGCCCAGAGCTCTTTCCCCTCCTCCTTACAATGCTATCATATTATGCTCCTCATCAACCCCACTGCCTCCATTATGAGCTTGGATGTACTGCCTTATTATACGGAGGAAGATGTTGTAAAGCAGATATGAGATACAGTAATTACAAATCGAACACAAGATGTGTCGAAGTCCTCTTGCAATGCAACGCAAGATGAAGAAAGTGACTGCCGATGATGGCAACTCTACCGTCGTCAATTCAAGCACATCATCAAAGAACTCGTCTTGCATGAACGAACCTGAGAACATATTACCAATACCAGTTGCTGTTATTATGTGGTATTTCCTCGGTATATCTTCGACTATAACCACGAAGATACTTCTCATTTCGACAAACATACCGCCATTGATATTCACAATCCAACAAATCTTACGTACATTATTAGAATTGCAAACTACCGGTGATATCGAGAAAGATAGAGTGTTCCGACGAGGTCTGCAACCTATACCTTGTAGTCGGAAGGGAACTAGTGAAATAAGTATCCTAGAATCTTGTGAGACGGGAAGGATGAATATTACAAGGAAATCTGTTGTATATGTTCAGGAAGGCAGTACATTAGTCATGTCTTCACTACTATCATTTATCCGTCCGTCGAAGTACACTGTACATATGCCCAATCAACTATTCCTTACTTCTATCTTTTGTGTTGGAGGATATCTTCTGACCAATATTGGTTTCAAATCGGGATCTGCAGCATTTGTTGAAACGGTCAAGGCAGCAGAGCCATTTACAAGTGCGTCTATAGCTGTGCTTTGGAATATTGAGAGATTGGGATGCGGGGAAGTAACATCCTTGATCGGCATTGTTCTTGGCGTTGTCTTTAGTACGCTTGGTTATGGAAGTGTGAATAGCACATACTCGGAGGCAATACATATATGTATCATCGTCATGTCGGCTAATCTATGCTTCTCCTTTAGAGGTTTACATCAAAAGCTATTTAGATCAACTCCGCAAGGGATTGATGACTTGAACTTGCAGTTTAGAATGAATCAGATTGGGGTTATACTACTTATAGTTCCTGCAATGTTTCAGAATTATTTATGGGCTTTGGATGATCATGTGTTGTCCATTAATGGGTCTACAATCAAGAATGTGTTACTTTATATATCAATATCGATCATCAATGGAATAGTATTTACAACATACAATCTAACCAGTACTTACTTACTATCAAGAATATCAATAGTACATCATGCTGCATTGACAAGTGTTGGTAAGGTCGTTGTAGTTGTTGCCATGTCTTTCATGTTCGGTAGTAAAGTGACACTTCCTCAAGTCGCCGGTGTTGGACTCGTAATTGCTTCATTCTTGTGTTATCTGCTCTTCAAAATGGAGAAGAATGAAACAGTTGAGGAGATGAAGGACAAAAAAAGAAAGGAGTTGAAAACAAAAGACTCTGATCTTTATGAATTAGATTGTACCATTATGGGTTAGAGTAGTCAATGGGGAATGCACATATAGACTTAACCTAAACAAGGTTATTGAACTGTACATTGATTATCATTACAATTATTCAATACCATTTACTTTACAATTACTGTGCAGGTTTCGAAACTAGTATTACTCCATAAACAAATCATCCTTACCGTACATAAGCTCATTAGGGAAGTTCTTCTTCATTGGTAAAACTGTATCCATATCCTCTTGAGGAACGCCAAACCACTCTGCTACAGGGTGTAGCATAGCCTCCCATGGAAAAGTCGGTATCATCCGACCGCGGGATAATGCAATCCGAGCTTCATCGCCTTCGATAAAGTCTTGAGGATACTGCCCGAGGATCTTGCCCCCACTCACACTCCCGCCAATCATGAAGTGGTTACTTGCCCAAGCATGATCCGAGCCTTCATTTGTGTTTGGTGAGAGGGTTCTTCCAAACTCACTAAATTGTACAATCACTGTGGATTCCCATAGATCTTCTGATCTGAGTTCTTCAATGAAAGATTCTAGTGCTGCATTTAGGTCTGAGAAGTTGTCTGCTAGGCGCTCTGTAACACCTCGATGAGTATCATATGTATTGCCGTCTTCAATATGAAAGATATCCCTCTTGACCCCTCTTATGGACGCGGTCTGCATCAATTGTGATACAATTTGAAACCTTTCCCCTGTCTTAGAATTTGGGTACTTTACCGCTGACGCTGCTTTCGAATCAAGTGCTGCTTTAAGCCGATTGTGTTTTGTTAGAGAATCTACAAGCTTCATTGCGTGCGTCTCGGCAAAGTAACCACTATCTGAAGTTGTCCCCCCATTAAGATCCTTAATGATATTCGTCATGTTGGAAATTGAAGGATTTTCATTGAATGCTGCTAGGCCTCTACGGCTAACAGTATATGAGGATCGACCTCCGGGTTGGCCGATATTGAAGATCTCCTGATCGTCGATTGAAAAAGAGTCTGTTGGAATTCCTTGTTTTGATAAAGAATTTGCTACTCTGCCTCCATACCCTGTTCCCCTAAAATCATTTGCTATATCCATTTTCCGGGTCTCTGCTCGCATGACATTGTGAGCGAACAATTGAAGTGGTGTCTCTCTATATGTCTTAGATGTAACAGGCTTGTGAAGAACCCCTGCATTTGCAATGAAGATTGTGTTTTGATATAAATCGTGTAGCACCGACAGGTGTTTGTGAATACCAAACGATTGACAAGGCTGTGAGGGATTGTTAGATGGCACCTCTAGCAATTGATTCTTGGGCATGGCAATGTCCCCGCGAATCGACTTGTATCGCTTGTACACATCAATCGGGGCACAATTGTACGGCGCTAGCATGTTGAAACTATCTACACCACCTGCTAAATACAAATACACTATTGCTTTATAGGGCTCAATGCTTTCTTCTTTTGTGACGGAGTCTGTCTTTCTGCCATTGCCACTCTTGATAACTGTGTTTGTTGAGCTGTACTCAGGTGTGGTTATGATCAATTGTTGCATACAACGAATCCTACTTTCTTTATCTTGTTGAGTTGCACAAGCAGCCACAATAATCTTTATATTGTCGTCAGATAAACGACCAGCGGTCAATAGAAGGGCAAGATCTGTTGCTTCTTCTGTGAAAGATTGACCTTCTGGTTGATACGTCAGTCTCCCATAACTTCTTGTATATGTTCCATTATCTTGACATCTGCTACCACCAGGGTGAGAAGAGAAGCCATCATTACAGTTTGACAAGCCATACTTTATCAAACTGAACATACCATTGAGAAAGCCTAGATGATTTGGCATTGATGCAAGCTTTGCTTCGGGTGAAGTTAGTTGGGCCTGTGTTGCGGGGCCCACATCAGCAATGTAATCCGCCAGATAAAAACTAAATATGGTAGGAAAGTTGAAGGGAGCCTGACCTATTCTCTCATCAATCTTCGCAAATCGTACATCTGTTTCTCCTCCATTTTCAGGTTTGTATTCCATGCTCTGTAGTACTGATAACACTTTAAGAATTGGCTCTCTAATGCTACCATGGCTTGGGTCGGCTGAAAGTGAAGGATCGGTTGACTCTCTGTCCAATATGATTAAAGCTATCATGGCCTCCAGAGAACCATACCTTCCATCACCAAACCTCAGCCCTCCAGAGTTGTACGAGCCTGATCGGAATGCTTTGGTACACTGAGATACATACCGAGGACTTGGGTTTGAGTGTCCAAATTTCTTCATCACTTGTATGCATAGGAAGGGAGCAACATTCTTGTGATGAAAGTAATGTTGTAGAACTGCTTCGGTCTCATATTGGGCATCTCTCAAGCTCATTTCCCCATTCCCTCTCCTTGGTTGCGAACTGGTTATGATGCTAACCAAGTGTGGAGGGTTTCTAAAGGACAAACTTGAGTCTTTAATATATACAGTTGACCTCGCATTCCTTAGATATCGAGTCCGGCCTTCTTGACCTTGAACTTCGAAAATAGTGTTTTCATTGATATCATCACCTGTGATATGAGCTGTAAACCCTTCTCCGACTATTGAAACGCTATCGCTTGGAGGACTGATTGAGCCCAAGAAGAGTGTAGCCATGATAGATTCCTTTGACACAGAATCAATATCATCAAATACAGCGCTCTCCACAACCTCGGTTTGACATAAACAGCTGCCATCAGCTGTGGTTTGACAATTATGTGCAGCACAGTTATTTGATTCAGGATATGCACCGTCTTTCCAGTTCACTTTGAACCAGTTGAGTGTATGCTCTTTGTGGAAATGAAATGCTATTGCATTCTCGTCTAACGACTTCACATCATGTACAATCGCTATGTTGCCTTCAGCATTAACCTTCGCCATCAGAAAACACTCTTCGTTCACCCAGTGATTTCCAAGTCTCCAGTCATCTTCTTCGTTGCCAACGACTGAGACAATCCGCCACGTGCAAAGATCTTCACCGTGGTATAAACAACGAGTACGAGCAGTATCATACGTCATTCTTTCTCCCTCATACTTGAAGGTTGCCCCCGGGTCGGTTGATGCTTGATCTTGATACTTGTCGTCTATACAACATGCTTCTCTAGCGTGAGGAAGAGATGGGTTTGCGCACATTTGACTGTGGGACTTTCTATTGTATCTTTGCTGGATCTTCTTTCCGCCGTTATAGAATGCCATTTGTACACAAGGGCGTTCAACGAATTCGTAGAAGACATTAGAGATCTTAATAACTCGAAGTGTGTCTACCTGGCATTCGATACCATTGCAAATCAGGTCATTCTCAAGCTCGACTGTAAGTTTATAGTCGCCATCGTTAAATAAGGCTTTATACAACTTGGATTCTTGGTTAAGCTCTGCTTGTAAGATATCGTTTTTCGGGTCTGCATACTCTGGAGCTCTAGCGTTCAAATCAGCTCTCGAAGTCCCTCCTAGCAGCCGATACTTTGCGCCTTGTTTAAGGAAAGACCGAGCAGGAAGATCTACACACAGAGTTATACCATCTCCAATATATCCTCCTTCGAGGTCAGACTTGGGAAACGGATCGCGTAGTTCTGCTATGATTTGCAAGGGATCGATCTCACTTTTGTTGCTTTCACCCTCGATGTTTCCTCTCATTCCAACTGCCTGGAATCCAGTCCATGCTCGGGCTAGAGATTCAATATCATCATTGTTATATGTCTCCAATGGCTCACCAGTTGCAGTATCAAGAACTTGAGTACCATCATCATTCAACTGTACAGTACCAATAGTGAAGAGTTGCATTATCTCACGCCTAACAAGTTTGAGAGAGTAGTTGCGATAAGGTTGTTAGCAATTGAGGTATTCTAAAGATACCTAAAGGTATCCTTACAAAATGAACACATGATATGCACAAAAGCACTCACGCAAAGTTTTCATCGGCTCTCTGGATAGTTCTACCTTTTCGAGCATACACCGCGGCATGAGATGGATTGCCGAGGAAGCTAAGTTGGTCTGCCATGATAGGGCTGTAACTAATCTCTCTCAAGATGTCGAGATAATTCCCAAATGCATGTCGTACGAAGATATCGTAAAAGACCATATATTTCTCGTTCTCGTGCCTATTACCAATATCTTCTGGCACTGTAGGAAGGATCTGAGCCAATGCCCAAGCTACTCGCTGCCGTAATTGGTCCTTGGCTGATAAGCTAACTTCACTCCAAACTCTCTCCTTGTGAGTGATTGATTGGAAGTTGCTTTCTCTCGTTGCATCACTCATTAAATAGAATAGTGAGCCGTCGGCTGGCTCATTAGCTACCTCTCCTAAACTGCCACACACGATCGTACCACCTTCAGTAACTTCATGTTCTCGTGGTAATTCAAGCAGTTTTGTGTCCCCAAGCCTCCCAATGAGTCTAATATTTCGACTGTTTGAATGAGTTTGCCAGTAATCCATTGGATGATTAGGAATATTCTCATCCCCATCGTGTGGGTAGTTCAAGTACCAGCCATCATCATTAGCTACCCATTTCTTAATATGATAAGCTCCTCCAGGATGGTTCGAAGCCCAAGCTGTAAAGTCGTATACATTTAGATGATCGGGATGTATATGTATATAACAATTGCCATTGATTTCTAACTGTATTTGTAATTTGTCAGGTGTGATGTCATTCTCATCACAAGACATGCTTGGATCAAGCGTAATATCTTTCATTTTCATGTTCTCGTCCTCTGATCTCTTGATGGCAGTTTCTAAAGCTAATATTGTACTAATAGATAGGCCAAGAGTAGGATTGGTACAAGTCCCTGTGGAGACAGTCCACCTTGATACCTCTGCAAGGCAAGGATGTTGTTCAAGGTCCTCGAGAACAAGGCCCTGAATGGCGTAGATGTACTTTGATTCCTCCTCGTTGAAAGCATTAATGTTCGATGTGGATAAGGTGATCTCTTGTAGACTCAAGCTACTTCCTGGGTTGCTACAGGCCGATCTATCCATGCTTAGAAAGCAAGTCTCTTCATTTAATATAGATCTCGGGACATTGGAACAGCCCACAACGCCTCCAGTTTGTGTCCTAATGGAGCCTCCACCATCAGGTAAAGCATGCTTTTCCATCTGACTAGGTGGGGTATTGATATCAGGACCATTGTTTTCCAGGATGAGGGAAGGAGTGAATTGTATCCAAACGTTGTTTGGTAGTCTACCAAGTATGGGAGCATCATTTTCATCTGAAAAAGAAGGCAGCTGATCACAGATTGGGTCAGTGGACCCATTCTTTAATAATAACTCTTGGCCAGCCGTTAGAGGATGATTATAAAGTTGTGAAGCTGTTTCATCAAATAAATCAAACACATCTTGCTTGTTAAAGGTGAAGTAAGGACCCGGTGTGTATTGTTCATACCCTGTAAAGTCTATTTGCGGATTGCCAATATCTAGCAAAGAACCTTGTTTACTGTTTCCTTGCAATGAAACGTAGAGCTTTCCGTTCCGGCTAAGTTGTGGCGGTTCAGGCAATTTTGTGAACCAAACAGTAGTTTCTTCAAACTTTATGTCTGGTGACCATTGAGTTAATAATCCTGAGCCACCTTTTACAATAGTACGAGCATGGCCATTATTCTTGATGATTATAGCAGGAGGAGATCCCACCCTCAAATGATCAATCATTGGCCCTTTAGATTGATCTTCAAGAACCACCTTTATTGTATTCACACCCGAGAGAAAAGATAGTTCTATTAGATCAGTGTACATCCAGCAACCAGTCTTGATATTGTCGGTAGGGGTGTATTTAAAAACGATTGTCTGCATAAACTCATCATTGAGGTAAAGTGAAAGTATGCTCCTTGGGCTACTTGAGTAACGAAATGATATGGGCAATGTTTCAGCTGCTTGAGCATCAATTTTCCACTCGATATAGTCTCTCCTTCCACTAAAAGCATACGCTCCGTTGCCGGAGTAACCAGATATATCGTCAGAAGAGTAGACACACCTTCCACAATCTGATATGTCGTCTGAGTTGTCGGCTTCATATATTGAAGTGACAAAGTCTCTTTCTTCTTCGACAACTTCAAAAGTTGTGGTTGTTGGAGAGCCGTCTTTCATCGTAGCATCGGTCTCGGCAAAGGTATACTTCCTCCATAGTGAATTTGGAGAGCATGGATGTGATGGTCTACCAATTCTTGACGGCGAATCAAACTTTTGATTGGCTCTTTTACGAAAGTATTCTCGATGACTTGTGATGTCTACATCCATTTGTTGTCGAACATATTTCGCTCTTGTCTCGGGTCCCCATTCTTCATTCAAGAGACTATCAATCTCTTCCTTTTTCACACCAAAGGTTGTCACCTCTAAGAACCGAGCAATCTGTTTCGGTGTATCCATTGACCCAATTTTCGATATCATGATGTATCTATCGCTGCTACTCGCAAGGGGTGGCAAGTCAATCTCACAAAGAGAGGTAAAACTGGATGACGATGTCTGGCATACAATACCTCTCGAAGGACTTGCAAAGGGCCCCGGAGAAGCTTCCCATTGGTTTTGATTATAAGATCTTGCATATGGAATGAGAGACATCTCCTCCTCACCACCAGTTTCTATAAATATACCACAATACATGTTGAGAGAAGAGGTAAAAGTAAGCTTCCCTCCTGCAGTTAAACCAACCCAAGGGCTCCCCACAGGAGGACATGATATTATATCTAAAGAAGCAAGGGTCTCATTCTCGGAAGGTACTTGTGGTATGCTTTCCTGGTCTACCACAATACTAGTAGCTGAGCTATCGTCTAGACTTCCATCATCTGTGTTTGACGGCTGGTTTTCTAATACCGTGGTGGTGGTACTATCCAAAGAAGCAAGGGTCTCATTATCGGAAGGTACTTGTGGCTTGCTAATTTCCTGATCTACCACAATATTACTCAACTCTGAACTTCCATCATCTGTATTTGACGACTGGTCTTCTAATATCACTGTGGTGGTTGTAGTAGTAGTAGAGCTGTCTATACTTCCATTACCTGTATTCGACTGGTCTACTACTACTGAGCTATCATCTATATTCCCATCATCGGCAACAGCACACGGAGATATTTGCTCTCCAAAGTTAACATTCCAACTCTTTCTCAAAAAGAGATTCTCTCCCATTAATGATACATTGCATTCCTCAGTAATGTCATTATAACTACATCCCATAGTTCTTGTGCACCTATTCTCCCGTGGTATGTCTTCGCATGTTAAGATTTCCGAATCAAATGATGATGAGATATGTTCAAGATTAGTAAATCCACAGCAGTTGCTTGAATCTTCGGATGTAAGTGGATATATTTCAAGTGTGTATTTATTCTCTGAAGATAGACACATGCTGTGATTGATTGGACCTTGCTCATTTAAACCATTTCTCTCACTTTTTGCAAAGGCATTTGATTCATTAATCGTACTATCCATCCAGGGATAACTATCTGCTGAACAAGGTTGACATTCTAAAATAACTTCGTTTGAACACCCCTCACGAAGTTGCCATGTATAATGCTGTGTAACATCAGCATGTTTTTGAGACGCGGTAAACAATCCCGGTGACTCTGATTGCAAATCATCATACTTATACTGAATGGAGAATAGCTTTGTATTTGTAGGACACTCTTTAGAAGGTGAAGAATCAACCTTGATTTCCCCATCGTCCTGCAGAATCTCAATTTCCTCATCAACCTTCCCAGTAGCATTACCAATATCACTCTGTTTATTATTGTTCACCGCCAATACGATGCCAACAATTGATAATGATAGAAGGACGAGAACGATGATAGTTGCAATAGTATATCTTTTTCGCTTTTGTCTTTGTAGCTCACGGGTATGATCATCATCATTGGTACTGCTGCTATTATGAAAATCAGACGGTAGTAAAGAGGTTTCATCTCTCATACTTTGTGATGGTGTAGGGTATACGCCTTGCTCAACAATGAGCTCATCATTATCTGTCATTTTATCCCAATAATTTAATGAGCCCTATCACTTTTTTTAATCTATTAAACTCTGATATATAAACACCCACTTTCAATTATTCTACTTCACAGTTCATCCTCTACTACCTCATCTCCTCCACGCAGCCCTCCAACCAACTTAAATACACGATCATTATTGCTTTGTCTATGTGTCTACGCGTTAGCTCGCCAAAATATGACTTTGATTCGTTCGACTTAATTTGCCTATCGATGTTGCTGTGGATGGGAGTAGAGATATGCCGAGTATTATAAGTCTCGAAGATTGTGTACAATAAAATCCATATTGTGCTGTGTATGCCTAGACAACCTTCCACAAATTATTACTGTAAGAGCGCATGTACACTGACACTATAAGCCATATATCAACGCCTATTTACATCAACTTGACATCATTTCATCATGGCATCAATAATAAAGAGATGGCCAAAACTTACGCTATACGGGGATCTAAACATGAGACCTTTTCGTAACATATGGATGCTTGAGGAAATCAATCTACCATACAATCATATAGTTTGCAAACCATGGTCGAGAGTTGCCAAGAGTATACACCCGCTTGGTAAAGTCCCAGCATTATTGGTCGAAGATTTCTGTTCGTCTTCTTTGAAGACAGAGAAGTTTGTCATCATAGAAAGTGTGGCGATTAATACTTTTCTTGGTGATGTAGCTCGTGATATATCATCTAATACTGAACACAACAACAATATACAATCATCAGCTACACTAGTACCAATACCATCAACACCTCAACGTGCCAAGTATGATTCATTAGCACTATTCATTGCAACAGAGATTGACTCACAATCATTATGGATACATAGAAAACACGAGGCACTGGGAAATGTATTCGGTAGTGCACCCGTTGCAGTAAAAGAAGCGAAACGGCAATTTGATAATGCATTAGATGTAATGATAGATGAGATTGGAGATAAAGAATACATTCTGCCGAGTGGATTTAGTGCATTGGATATAGTATTTGTTCATTGCTGTAATTGGGCACAGCAGATTAGTTGGTTGGAAAAGAGTAGTGGTAGTAGTATCAATAGTAGTATAAGTAGTACTTCTAAAGATCAAGATGAAAAGACAACACAGCCAAAAGCTCTTGACCCCAAATTGGCAGAGTATTTGAAACGTTGTCGATCTAGACCAGCGTTTATTAGAGCTAATGAGTTGAGAAAGAATCAGGTGTATGATGATGAAAAGAAGGACAAGAATATGTCTAGACTTTAATAGAGGAACCAATATTTTTCCGCACCGGGGATGATAGACTAATAAGCAACAACCACGGTAGTGTACTATTTTAGGAGTGAACAAAGATTGAAACGACCCCTTGATATTGATAGACACAACATGAAGCATGTGCAAGAAGGAAGTCAAGATGCCCCGGTCTTTCGGATGAAAGAAAACTCTCAACTCTTCCCTTGTAGATGTATAATACCTTTATCATAAAGAAATGTTATATCCTCGAGTCCTCTTCATCTGCGTCTGCTATCTATTGGCTATTGGCGTACCTAGCTTAAGACTGAGAGATGTCTTTCTGCCCTCAGTATTACTCTCATATTCATATGCAAGAAACGAGCAACTGGATTCTCCTACTCTCCTTTTAGAAGAGGATAAATAAAAGTTACGTAGTATAGTGAGTCATCAATAATATCTAATACAGTATACGTAATACCTTATATACGAAGTCAATAGGCGTGTGGTTAACCAGAAATGACTTTCCATATACTCATCTAAACAGTTGTCGGTTAATTATCATCAATCACACCTCATAAATTAGTATACAATAAAGTTAGTGGTCGGTTTCGAAGTTTACCGGTTGAATTAGTATCATAATATTTAGTACACCGAAGTAAAGCAAACCACACGATGAAGATATCCTCCCTATTCATATTTGCTTTTATCTCCACTACAGCATATGCATTTTCTCCACCAGTACATCAAATTAGATTACAGAGATATCCTTCTACTTCAACAACATCAACATCTCTATCATTTTTCAATACAAAAGTAGAAGAATTTGAACCAGAACCTATTGCAATAGCAGGTGTCGGAGAAGAAGGATGCGCCTTGCCTTCATTATCAGGAGTTAACACATTATCTGAATCTATACAGGCAGCGATAGTACTGGGTATATTTGCAGCACTCGGTGTGTCATCTGTAGCATTTTCATCCTTTTTAGATACAATTACATTAAATTACGAATGGGTGCAATCATGGAGATATTCGTGGCCTTTGCTTGGTTTGATCTACGCTGCAGCCGGAGTTACTCACTTTACTTTACAAGAACAATATGAAAACATATATCCAAGTAAAGGAAGTTGGGGCATTTGGTATCTCCCTGGTAGTGCAGAATTCCATGTAAAGTGGACTGGATTTGCAGAGATATTGGGAGGCGTTGGTTTACTGATTGGCGGAGCATATGACGCCTTTATGCCGGTGTCCAATGATATTCCTAATGTAATAACATCTGCAGGTATCGGGTCAGATGCTGCTGGTGAGTTTACGTTCATTATGTGTATCACTTCATTATAACTGTAAGCAGTATCTGACACATATCAACTTAAATCAAATACACATATGTGCTTATCACAATCATGTACATAATCAATAACAGCTGGGTTACTTCTCTTGACAATTGCAGTAACTCCAGGTAATATGATGTGTGAATGCATTTCTTTGATTTCCTTTGCAACCCGAATGTACTAACAGAAGTTACTATAATCACTCTTCTCTTCATCTTCTTCAATCTATGATAACGCGCGATTTAAAGCCAACATATTCATGTACACCCATGGTGCCAAACTTCCAGTTGAAGGCCCTGAGATACCTATCGTAGGACATGCAATAAGAGGGATCATGCAAGTTGTGCTTTTCGGACTACTCTATCAAATGGGTCAGGGTACATTTGATGCTCTATTGAATGCATAAGATAAGGTATGAAGATAGAGTATAAAACGTTTGATTATGTACAATTGGTCTCTCTTACTTCATTTTCCCTCATTCTCTCGTTCTGCTATCCATTTGTTTTGATCAAGCTCGAGAACACCGCCTAGTTCCTTTGGCAGATGATTAGGTAGTATACCGAACTCTGACATTTGATCATGAATCATATCACTTTCTCCTGAGTACATCTTTAACCGCTTAGTCAAACGATCACCTAACAGCAAACTCACTACATCAAACATTACCTCGAATACCTTTGGTGCATGAAACATGTGAATGGCGCTGACTCTTACTGGTAGGACGCCTCGAATGGAATTGGCAAGTAACTGAACTAATACTAATGATCTATCAAAGTCGCTAGATCAACATTATATTGCTCACATCTCAAGAAGAGTAAACGATGCTCTCTTGACTCGTAAATATCTGGACATAACACACTTGCTTGTTCTATTCCCGTTATCTGGTGATAACTTATATATCTCCTTCTCTAATAGACGAAGAGAATCATAATACATTTAGGTGTTTCTATTGGTTCTTCATGTTGTATTTGGAAGGTACCTGACATAGCATGTCATAATGCGAAGTAAGGATTGTCACATCTCAGTCCACCTATGTAGTGATTGACTAAGTGAGAATTTGAGCCACCAAAACTGAATCATCACCCATCAACTACATACCATAGGTACTATCAACTACACCAACCAACCGAACATACAGAGTAGACTATATGCTCTACAACAAATGATCAACTCCAGTACTAAATTTACTGTATACAATCATCACCGCTATCATCTTCGAATTGCAATATACTGCTTCTTCCTTTTATCAATTCTTTTATCAACAACTGCCAGCAGAATGCCTCCTCTTCGTGACGGCGGTTCACCAACAATGTCTCTTGAACGTCATAATAGTCTTACTAGTAATGAAGATGAAAAGAAATATACTCCTATATCCACAACTCGAGGAGGTGGAGCTATAACTACAGACGTTGCAACAACTACTGCACAACAACAACCATCAAAAGTACGATCGGTATTATTTCCAATCTACGGTCCCGATGTTAAGAAATTCTTCTTATTGGGTGCTATTAAATTCTTTATTATTATGTCATTAACATTAACGAGAGATAATAAGGATACTATGATTGTTACTACGTGTGGTGCCGAGGCTATTGCATTTCTAAAGGTATGTGTATGTTTTGTGCATGTGATGTGTGATGTGATATGCTGATGTCTTGCAATACTAACTTACATATATACATCTCAATTGCAAACCAATACAATGCATATACACATATTAATCACAATTGCAAAACAATCAATAGATCTACGGTGTACTACCAGCGGCAACACTCTTCATAGCACTCTATACCAAAATGTCAAGTATCCTTACCAAACGATCATTATTCTATACAACCTGTATTCCCTTCTTTACATTCTTCTTCCTATTCGATGCAGTAATTTATCCAAATCGTGGAACAATTCAACCATCATTAGAAACTGTACAATCCATGTTAGGTATCGGATCTGGAAGTGGTAGCGCGAAAGCAATATTTGCAAAGCTCTTTGCCAATTGGACATCAGCATTATTCTACATTATAGCTGAGGTATACTCATCAGTATCAGTTGGTATATTATTCTGGCAATATGCCAATGATGTAGTATCATTAACGCAGGCTAAGCGATTCTATCCACTATTTAGTCAAATGTCAGGATTGGCACCTATATTCGCTGGACAGTATGTCGTTCGGTATGCTTCACAATCTAAGGACTTTGGTGAAAGTTTACATCGTGTTACCATGATGATTACTTTTAGTGGTGTAATGATATGTACATTCTATAAGTTGACTAATGATTATATTGACAAGACTACACCAAAGGTTGTAGACGAAGATAGTGGTGGTGGTAAAGCTACAATTAAAAAGAAGAAAGCAAAGATGAGTATGGTTGAATCAGCAAAGTTTTTAGCATCTTCTGAGTATTTACGGTTGATTGCGGCACTTGTTTTGGGTTATGGTAAGAAGAAGAATGTTTTTGGTATGTATAAAGTGTTGACATGATAACCTCTTTCTAACGGCAACAATTCTTCTCTCTGCTAGGCCTATCAATCAACTTTACTGAGATCATGTGGAAGTCAATTGTAAAGAGACAATATCCGGACCCACTTGACTATCAAAGATTCATGGGTAACTTTTCATCAGTTGTTGGATTGTCTACAAGTATTGTCATCTTCCTGGGCGTACATGCCATTCGAATATTAGGATGGAGAGTGGGAGCTCTAGCAACACCCACGGTGATGGCATGTCTAGCCGTGCCATACTTTTCAAGTATCCTAATTGGATTAGATAGTGATCATAGATTACGGTATGCAGTTATATTCGGGACTATACAATCATTACTGAGTAAAACGACAAAGTATGCACTGTTTGATCCAACAACTCAAATGGCTTACATTCCCCTTGATGATGAGTCAAAGGTAAAAGGCAAAGCAGCCATAGAAGTGCTAGGATCACGAATTGGTAAGAGTGGTGGCTCATTAATACAGCAAGGACTTGTACTAATCTTTGGCAACATTATTAGTGCCGCACCAGCGTTGGTAGTTCTCTTCTATTCAGTATTGGCTTGGTGGGCATACTCAGCGAATAGATTGAGCTCATTGTTCTATGCAAGAACAGCAACACAAGAGCGTAGTTCAAAGGAGCATGATCAGTAGAAGAGTAAATGTATAGTGGATGTTAGTTAATCTATGTAACAGCAGGCTTTTCTTTTCGGTACTTCTTTGCTTTCCTGCCCGTCGTCTTTGTCTTTCTTAGAATATCAAACATTGATCCTTTCTCAACCTTGTATCGTTCTTTGGATGTCACTTTCGCGGTAGTCTCAAAACTAACATCATATTGAGATATTTCGTTGATGCTAGACAACCTTATAGAATCATGCTTCTCCTTCAACTCATCGATCATGTTGATTCCATCCTTGTTTGCTAGGGAAGAGTTCACTTTGTTAGATGAGGAAGAGTTCATCAGCTTTGGATGTCTTATTGTTTCTTGGGCTTCCTTCAATTCCAATGCTAGATTAATCTTCTCCTCTTCGGCTTTCTCTAGTAAAGCTTTTGCTTGGGAGATTGCTCCACGCAGAGCAACTGCTTGGCTACTCAACTTCTTGTTGTCCTTCTTGGCTGTGCTCAACTCTCTTTGAGACTTTTCCAGGCTCGCTCTCAATTGAAACACTTCTTCATTAAGAAGCTTCCTCTCCTCTTCAACTTGGTTTATCAATGTTCGAGCATTGTCTATCTTGTCTACAACAAGAGTTACTCTCTTCTCTGAAATGCATGCAGACTTTAACAGTTTACGAACCTCCTTCCGAGGAGAATGGTCGCCAGGATTGGTTTTACTTTGTGCCTTAACAAGTGGTTTACTTTGAATAGTATGCATGTGCACCTCATCGTGATGGTTGTGAACTCGGGGGATATCCTTGATCTTTGCGGCAAGTTTATTCCGTTCTGCTCGAGCACTTTCCAGTTCTTTCACAGCCTTCTCCAGCTGAAGTGCAAGGTCATCACGCTCGCTCATTACACCATTCATATTTGAATGCATTGATGATAGTGTGTCTTCCATATTTGCTTTCTGTTTGTCAAGAGACTGCATTTGATTACGAGCACCGAGCAGGGTTGCCTCGAGAGAGGTGAGAGTCTTGTTCAATGCTTCCACTTCCATAACTCTTGCTGACAATTGAGTCTCAACATGGTCAATATGTTCTTCGTTTGACTTGGCCTGATTCTCTAGCGTATTAACTTGAGTAGACAATTGAACAGTCTTCCCTTTATAATCTTGCAACTTGACTGATAGTCTCTCCTTACTTGCTTCAAGTGCTGATATTGTATCATGCATAGTGTCAACTTCGGTAGATAGATGGCTCCTGTCGTGTAACACTTCTTCGAGGTGATTCTCTACTAACAGTTTGGATGCTTCGAGGTCCACAAGAGACTCTTCGGTTTGCTTCAGCTGGAGTTTGACAGTAGAGGCTGCTTCTTTATCGACTTGTTGACTGAGTTGTGCTTCCTTGAGGGCCTCATTTTCTAATCGTAGCTGATCAATCAGGGTATTATCGTCTTCTCGGTCAATCTCTTTGGACTTGAGGTCGTTTGATAGAGTCGTATTTTGGCTCGACAACTCTTCATTCTGCCTTTGAAGAGACGTGATTAACTCGGTGTCGTTTGCCATCTTGACTTGATACTCTTGGATATTGTCATCCTTTGAGGAAAGCGATGATTCAATCTCTGTCACCTTTACATTTAATGATTCCATCTGGGTCTTCAGCTCGTCGTTCGTCTTTAAAGCTTCACTCAATTCAATCTGTGTATCAGTTTGTTGATTACTCATCACTTGTTCTTTTTGTTCTAGCTGGTGCACCTCTTCTAAAGTCTTCTTCTTTTGCATCTTGAGCTGCAATACATTGACGGCTAGCTTTGCTGATAACAATCTAAAGCGATCCCTTGACACGCATGCCTCTGAATTGTCGTGCAACTCTACATCCTTGGAGACTAGCTCTTGTTCCAACTCTTGAATGCGGTTAGAATGAACATCTATCTGAAGATGAGCCTCGTCCCTCTCAGCAATCGATGTACTTAATTGATCCTTCAGGCTAGACACCTCAGTAGAAAGGGCATCACGTTCCTCTTCAACACTTGCTTTCTCATCAAGTAATATACGACGTCCTTCATTTGCCTGGGATACTAGTTCATTGGCTTCTACCTTCTCATTAGTAATGTTGGACAATTGCTCATTCAGATTACACAACTGATCCTCAGCAGTATTGAACTTGTCGATTAAAGATGATATTTCATCTTCCTTTGACTTTAGATCCTGAGCTTTGCCATCATTATTTTTTGCAAGCGCTTCATTTTCTAGTCGAAGGGCGGATAGTTCCTCTGATAATTTATGAGCATGTGATTTGTGAGAATCAATATTCGATACTAGTAACTCGTGGGCACTCTCCATGTTAGAGATCTTGCCTTCAAGGTCTTGTTGAGTCAAGAGAAGGTCATCTCTCTGTTGTAATATCTTGCTAAGCTCTACAGTGGCTGATTCGGCCCTTGACTCGAGTTGAACTATCCTTTCTTCGTTCTTGGTGCTGTTACTGATTGCCAAATCACGTTCATCTTCAATAGATGTAATCTTTTCAACAAGCGTGATGTTCCCAGCCTCTAATTCTTGCAACTGGGTAACGAGACTATTCTTTTCAGAGAAGATTACTGAAAGTTCTTTGGTTTTGTCGTCACAGCTTTTAGTCAATGCCTGATTGTTCTCTTCCGCCAGCTCTTTTGCACCAATCAACGTTGTTAGTTGACTTTGTAACTGAGTCAACTCGGTGATATACATATCAGCCTCGTTACGGAATGCAGCTAGTTCCTTCTTTTGTTGTGCCAACAACTCATCATTCTCTTTTACCTTGGTAGCAACATCTTCCTTCAGCTGCTCTTGTTGATGAACCAAGATTGATCGTTCTTCTTCAAAGGCTGAATTCATATCGTTCATACTTGTTTGTAGTAAAGTAATTCGTTCTTCTCTGTCCTTCACAACTTGATTATTATCCGACTTCATCTTTTCCTGTTCAGCCATTACTTTAACGCATGTACTCTCGGCAGTGTCAAGGTCAGCCTTGAGGCATTCTATTTCAGATGAGTACTTTGTAGTGATTTGGTTCATCTCCTCCTCGTGTTGAGCCTCGATGGCTTCTACTGCCTTCTCGGTTGCCACAGCTTGCTGTGCCTCGATTTCCATACGTATATACTCTACCTCCTTATTGTGAGATGATTGAATAGCTTCCAATTGAGCCTCATGTGTCTCCTTCAATTGGTTAGTAAGACATTTTATCTCTTCAACGTGCTTACTCTCGACTCCATCCAACTTTATCTTATATTCCTCTTCACTACTCTTTACTGTTGATGATAATTCTTTAATCTCATCATCCCTACTTACCAATATTGATTGTAATTCAAGTAATGCCATATCTCTATTCTCGAGTAATGCATGTAACTCATTCACTTCCATTTCTTTTGTTAGTAATGCCTGTTGCATTTGACTTGGGCTACTATTATTGTGTTGTTGTGGTGCCGTAACATGAACATCCGACTGAGCTCTTACTTGTTGTAATTGACTCGGACTATTATTATGGTCTTGCTCGCAAACCTTTTGAGAGGCAGGTGATGATGTACACAATAATCGATTACCCTTCCTTCTCATACCATCCCCTGATTGTCGTCGTCGTCGAGGTGTGGTAGTACCCTCCTTCCATAATACCTTCCGTAGATGTATTGGACTTATTGTACAAGAACTGTCGAACGTATCATTCATTTCTTCTTCATAACACTCCTCATCTTCTTCTCCGCTGTTAATACTGTTGTTGGTATTTGTGCCTGCCGATAATGAGGCAGCAGTAATACTCTTGTGACGTGCAGTGTCAAGAATCCTTTGACATAAATCTGCATCATACTCTCCTGATCCGTCTTCTTTATTATTTACTACTTTGGATGATGTTTTCGTAAGACATTCTTTGCCAGTATGATATACTGTCCTTGCAGCAGTAGTAGATTGATTTGTACTTCGATTATTACTTGTGTTGGGTGTGTGGAATTCAATCTCTTGGGATGAGGTGTTGCTATTATCAATTGAATTTTCAATTGTTGATATATGGCTATTATTGGAAGAACAAGTACTATCGGGAGTATCACTTCTTGAATCTTCACTATTGAAATCATCCCTGAGAGGACTTTCCGTGGTACTATCATCTGACAACAACCTATCCTTTTTCCCATCCTCTTTATCAGGAGAATTCCCCAATCCATTAAAACTATTATCAAAACTATCATCCCCTACTACCTCCTCTAATCTATCAATTTTATCATTTAATATATCATCCATATCCATAATACTAGTTAATTTATCATCTAATATATCCATTGATAATTTATATGGCGAGTATTGGGATATGTATTGTGTTGTGGAAGGTGATAATGGTGAATATTTTGGTATATATTGAGGTCTGTTATTGTTATTGGAAGAAGATGAGTTTAGAAAGGGTGTAACACCTGTGGATGGTGATGATATTATTTCCTTTTGGGGTGTTTCGTATGGGTTTAGTTTTGAATTATGTGTAGAGCAGCTGGAGATTAGTGTGGTAGATGCTGCTTGTGTTTTTGTTGAAGATGATATTGGTGTAACAACCATTAAATTGCTAACCGTAATAGATTTTGATACAGATATTGTATTATTATCATCTACAGCACCGTTATCCTTATCAGTATTATTAGTATTATTATTGTTATCAGGAGAAACTAACCCCATCTGTCTTTCTCGTATCAATGTTGTTATTGGCTGAACCGAGGTACCACCACCTACGCCACCACTTTTATCTCGACTTTGTGTCATAGTATGCCGAAGAGAATTACTTGTCGTTGCAATAATGCTACTACCATCAATACTACTTTCCCCAATAACATTACTATTGTGCCCAGTCCGACGGAGTGGTTCATTATTTTCTGGTGATATCATTGACATTATATTATTTTATTTTTATATTTGATACGCCGCCGCCGATCACCCCAGACTCTGTATATGAATACAACAAATACGCTAACCTGCAATTATATTGTTCTATGGTACCTGATATCAAGCTATGGTATTGTACCCACATTCATCTTCCATGTTTTGCAAGGTTTTGCACCAACTGCCAAATTTTCACCCAATGTTCAGGGTCTCAACTAAACTTATTAGGTTATAACCCTATTGTCACATCTACAAGCACACAGACTTTGCACCACAATGATGTGCTAGTGCCAAGTGCTGCCAGCCTTTCACTAAATATGGTTGCTTGGCATTTTGTAGATCAGTAACGCCCCCACATATTTCTAAGGCCCTCCACCATACATTTACCCAATGTGGTTGTCTTGCCTCAGATGAGGGGAAAATCTCGATTTTTCAGGACACATTTGGCCTCAAGCAGTGGTATAGCAGCATACAGGTGCTACAATAGTAGATGTTTGGCATTATTTAGGTGTATTATAACAAGGTCTCAAATAAAGGGGTAGGTGGCACTTCTTCTGTGTGCTGGGGAGTTTAGAGTTGTTTGATTACTATTTGGGAAATACGTACTGAACTTGTCACTGTGACTGCTCGTCATCTGAAGTCGTCCATCAATACAAAGCAGATATACCTATTATCATCAACAATGGCAAACAATCCAAGTAATACCAACAACACAAACGGCGGAGCTGGTCCAGTATCGGCGGCTGAGCCAAACTCTTCTCCTAGTCCAGCAACAACAATAACAGCCGCTGCTCCCTCCTTAATACAAAATCAACTTATGCAAAATAATCCACAACTAATAAATCTCCTCCAACAACAGCAAGCACTTGCTCAACAGCAACCAGCTACTGTTACTACACAGCAGTATATACCTACAGCTGGTCCATTCTATACATTGCAACAGCAACAGGCATTCGCACAAGCGAGACTAGCTGCTTTGGCTGCTCAATCACAAGCGGCGTTGCAACAAAAGATAACAACTAGTACAACCGCTACTACACAGCAGCAAGGTGCATCAAGTTCCAACCAAGTAGCAGGAGGACAGCAGATAGTAGGAGGACAACAACAGCAATATATCTATTCTCAGCCAGCGGTATATTCTAATATTATGAGCCAGCAACAGATTCAGCCACAAATTCAATTACAACAGAATCCCAACATATCTGTGATAGGAGGAGTATCTAATGTGATTGCTCAACAACCCCAAATGAACCCTGTTTCATCAACTGCTACTACTGCAACTGCAACCACTACGAGTATGTCAAAAGGTAGTAGCAAGACTATTGTACCACCTTCATCTAACAAAAGTATATCTCCACAAGAAAAGCAATCATCAAGTATACCAACTACTACAACATCACCAACACAACAAACACTAGGAACATCAGGAATGTCATCCACGGCCGCAAAGCTAATACAAAATGCATTAGAAGAATCCAACAAGTGTGAACTACCACCAAATCCAACACCCCCGGCATCATCATCAGCATCACCGTATAACAATCCAGTAAATCAAACAGTCGAAGAGAAGAAACAATCGGCAAGAGATCGTAATAGAGAACATGCAAAGTGTACACGATTACGAAAGAAGGCATACGTAAACAAGTTAAAAGAGCTAGTGGATGGATTGCATGCTGAACGGAATGAAGATGAAAGGAAACGTCGTGTAGAAGTTCAAAAATTGGCGGAGATGCATGAAACTCGTCGACAGGTTGTTCACACCTTCTTGGGGTATCATGCCAGTTATGAAAGTGATCCAAGTAAGTGGAGTCGGATATTAGAAACTGGTGATGGCAAAGAAGATGGTGAGGTATTCAAGTTGAAGCAGCCTGTTACACCGTATCGAAGCTTTAGTCGTTGTGAGATACAAAAGGTAAGGCGACATGAAGAGATATTGTGCATATGATGTGTCTTCTTACTTTGAATCCATACCTCATCACATGTTCTCTATCTCCGCAACAACTATACATCACAGGGAAGTCGTATTCTCAAGGGAGTTGATTCCATGATACGTGATAGTGCATCCATGGCAGTTATGATTGAGACTATAGGGTCACGGAACGCTCGTTGGTTACAACGCAAGAGAGATGAGTTCCTATCAAGAGATTCATCCATAGGAGATGCTCGTCGACAAGCAAACAATGCTGATAATAGCTCCACCGGAACGAGCAGTGCTAGCGGAAACATGCCATCGATGGTCGGAAATACTCGTATGCAGCATGCAGTATCAAGTTTATCCAACTCAAGTTCAGGCTCAGGCTCGTCAAGCAATGGATCTGGGTCTGAAGAAGAACGCAAGCGTAAAAAGTCTGGCGAGAAGTCTATCAAATATCCTGATGTAAAGAAGAAGGAGGTATCATCGTCAACCAAGAAGGCCAAGAAGGTTAGCTCGTCAAGCAGTAGCGATACGCTTCAGCGAGATCCTTCTGCTGATGGAGGTTCAAATGATCTATTCCATGACTATAATGCCCCCTCTCTACTGGACCCTTTACCTGAGCCTGGCAGTCAAGATTCACACTCTCCTGATGGCATTGACTCTGACAATTGTGTTGTCGGAGGAGGAAAGCACGGCATGTGTGTGGATTCAAGTTCTGGTGAAGACGAGAAGGCCAACCCTCCCAAGAAGAAGAGCAAGACCTCTTCAGCAGCAGCTCCTCCATCATCGGCACCATCTCAAGTCAATGATGTCAGCAAGCAAACTAGCCTGCCTGCAAATATTGCCAAGTCAGGCATATCTCACAATGTCAAGGTCTCTTCTGGACGTGGATATGCAAAGCAAGCTCTAAGCAGAGCACCCGTGACTTCGCTACCACCCTTTGCAGGCCTTGGGAAGAGAAAGTATACACCAAAAGCGGTGGCGACAATGAAATCTAACACTTCTTCATCCTCTGATGATTCCATGGTCATTGTACATAACAAGAATAGCACTACAAGCAATACATCTCAACAAAACGGCACAAGTAGCGACCCCAACATTATCACTGTTGATAATCAATCAACATCTTCTAAGGCATCATCACAGAATCCACGAGGCATACAAGCACACTACTTTGTAAATCCAGATGATATGATCATAACTGATGATATCCTAATGTGTCCTTTCATATTCCGTTCACAAGATGCAGTGTGGAATGGAGCACTTGCAGAGTGTGTCCAACCTGGAATGTTACGTGTAGCGTTCTCTAAGACGAACAAGTTGCGTAATGTTGAGATGATATTTGATGCCATGGGTTACTGTCAACAGCTTGAACGTGCAAGTGGAAACGAGGGCTCGGCACAGATTATTCCCAACAGTCTCGAAATGGCACTAGCACCAAATTCAGAAGAGGCACGTGTTATTACACTCGCCAAAGCGCCTTTCAAGATTGTTAGTGTGAACGAGATCTGGACAAATCTTTTTGGGTATACACAGCTTGATGTCGAAGGCAAAGATTTGAGTATATTGAATGGCGAGCGTACAAATCAAGAAACAGGGACAATGTCATTCGAGAATGTAGGAAAGGGTATATGTGCAGCGAATACAATCATCCATTATGATAGCAAAGGACGAGAGTTTTTGGATTTCATGTGCTCCTACCCTCTCTCAAACTTGAACAATGAAGTGACACACATCCTGCATGTCTGTCGTGAGCTACCAGCTAGGTAGATTAGTATAGTATGAGGAGAGGTGCACAAAGTTAGTTAAGAGGAGATCAAGTACATGCACAACGAGATATCTCTACTGATCGAATAGAGCATCACTTAAGCTTTGACTATTTTGCTACTTTCTTTTACCCTATAACAATACAAGCAAATCATTCTAATGCCCAACTGTTACAGAAGCACACACTATAACCATATCATCATTTGCATCTCCAAGTGTATCGATAGCTATACCACTTGGAGCGATCATACCTCCATCCTGCAATTCAAATCTTACACCGCCGTAGGGAAAGACTTTTGCAACTTCATCTAAATCTAATCCTTCTTGATACTTTGGAGGGACTGCAAGTAAAACATCTAGCTTAAGTGCGTCATATCCACCCTATCATAATTTGTGCATATCATATGTCATGATGAGATGTATATGCAAAATATCAAAATACAATTCAATGACTTACATCAGGTATGAGTCTTTTGATGGATGGTATACTATTAAACTCAATCGCATTACGGCAAGCCCGAACAGCGGCTTTTGTCGATGACTGCAACATTATATAGGTATACAATGTGAGAGATAATGATTACATATTAATGCACATATCATGTGCACATATCACAGCACTATCATATGATCATACCACATGCACATACTGAATTAATTACACAACAATCAACTCACTTGCCCATGGCTATCATTACCAAAACCCGTTTCTATAAAGAATATTCTATCACTACTTATTCGATCTCTTTGTCCATCAAAAGAATGAGTAGTAGATTGAGACATTCTACTGAGTTGTATGGTCAACTTTCGACGATGTATATGGAATGCAGTAGTAGTATAGTAGCAATTAGAAACGAATATAAATAGTAGTGTTAGGTATATGTTTATCATATTGCCTTCATCAGACAAAGCAAGCTAAGATATGCATCAATAATCAATCTTCACTCTGATCCATCAAACTCAAACAAGGAATAAAATTCAAACGGTTATCATTGTTAGGCAGGAGAAAGATAGAAGACACTGCTAATCGCCGCGGACGGCATATTATATAATCATTTTATTATATCATTTTGTTATAACCTCAACATTTCACACCACGATGGGACAAACTGAAAGTATAGAGATATCTACTCCCAACAAAACACGGGTAGTACGTGTACTTAGTGCACATCATGCTACATTTCAAGGCCGACAATCAAAAGATTTTCCAAAAGGTTGGCTGAGTAAGTTTTGTTTGTGTACTACAGGTTATACGATACTACTAACTGTGCATATGGTATAATAATTTATAATACATACAAAATTCTACTTTTTACTAACTATTGCAATACTCTCTCCCTTTATTATAAATTATTAGTGCGTGACATACCACGGTCTAATCAATCATACGCCATTCATGATACATATTGGTATTCACCAGAATGTAAATTTATGTTTAGATCAAGTAAGTATTTGGATACGCACAAATTGCAATGTCAAATTCCCCACAATATCACTATACTATATCTCATTATTAACATCTCATCCTCCAATTACAGAAGTGGAAGTTGGGCGTTTTCTTGAATGTTTAGAAGAGGTTACGGGTAATGAAAGAGCCAAAGAAGAAGCAGCTATGGAATTATATTTGAAACCATCCACCACAAAACAAAGCAAGAAGACAAGTAAGAAAAGTAGTACAAAGGCATCAGCTGATGATGATGTAACAATGCAGTCTGTTAAGCGTGGAAGAGGAAGGCCAAGAAAGCACCCCATTGGTTATGATTATAAATTAGGTAGAGTTCCTACTGAGGATGACATTGATGATAATGGCAAATTAGTAATCCCCACCAAGAGGTCAAATAAGCTACCAACAAAAAAGAAGGAAGCACCCGAGGAGGAGGAGGAGGATACAAAGTTACCAGCAAAGAGAGTTTCAAAGCAAGTTGAAATATTTAACCCGAGGGCAGAAGGAATGGGACAATTGAAGAAGGCACCAATAAAGACGGAGGAAAAGAAAAGCTCGGGGATAAATGTTGGTGATGTTGGATACACTTTCCGGAAACAATTTGAGGATGGCTGGTATTCAGGTGAAGTTATTAAAATCCGTCATGGGGCTGGTAAGTTCATATTGTTATACACCTGTGTTGATGTATCATGTATAAATTCAGACTCAATATACACTCTCTCTCTTTTATTATGCATATGTGCTGTTGTGTGTGAATCAGCTGGTGGAAGAGATCGTAGGTGTCTCTATGAAGATGGTGACTCCGAGGACCTTAGTATAGTTGAATTGAATACATTGCTTATACTTGACCCGAGAGTGAAGAAGAAGTCGACTGCATCAACAACATACAAAGGTGTCGTTCTACCCCTGCCACAATATGGACGGTATTATAAGAAGTCGGAAGCTGTTTTAGTCATTACACAGTATCCCAAGGGTTCGAAAGAAAGAACGCTTGCCATTGAAGGCGCGAAAGCAAAAGGGTATGTTCCAGTCAGTACGAGAAACATTTACAGACTTTTGGAGTTAGACGAGCAAGGAATTTCGATAAATGATACACCTTGGAAAGTCGACAATGGATCTGCTTCTCTTTCAACTGATCCATGGGAGATAAAGTTTAATGAAATCAAAGAGTATAAGAGGAAGTATGGGTAAGAGGAACCACCTGTGTGTTTTAACTTACCTGTTCATCATGTGACCAAACTGATTCTCTTGTCTCTACTTTTTACAGCGACACGAAAGTACGTCGGCACTGGTCTGCAAATCCTCAACTTGCAACATGGGTAGCATCACAGCGTTCTTATGCAATTAGCTTCATTGAAGGAGACAGGAGTAAGAGGGCTAGTATCACGGCTGATAAAATTGCTAGGTTGTATAGTATTGGATTCGCCTTTTATATAAATCCAACAGAGCGAACCCCGATGGTAGATTCATATCTTAAAAGGTTGCCAAAACCAAATGAACCAGTAAAAGCCACAACTGGATCCAAGCGGCCCATTTTTGCAAAGTGGCATCAACGATTCAATGAACTGAAAGAGTATAAGAAACGTTTTGGAAATTCAAACGTGCCCTTCGAATGGGAAGGAAATCCACAGCTTGCAGTATGGGTAAATTCTCAACGTTGTAATTTCAGAAAGTTTGTGGACAGTAATGATGGTCTTTCATTCAGTGAAGAGAAGACAAGAATGTTAATGAGTTTGGATTTTGACTTCAATCCGAAAGGGTCGCATCCAAAGTCTGAGGAATATCTCCAAAAGATGAAGAGCGGCCAACAGATGTTTGAGGATAGCGATGACGACAGCTTTGAACTAAGTACGAAGAGTGGAAGATTCATAAAGAAGCCAAGGAAGTTGGATGAATCACCTAGTTATGAATGCACTCAACCCACCAACAAGAAGGCTCGTATGATGGAACCGCCAAGCCCAGACAATCGGGCACGGCTTTTCTCATCCTTTTCAGAAATACCCCTCGATACAGCCGCAATATCAACCTTGACTGCTGCCGCTGGAAGTTCTAGGGACACACATGCTCATCATAGAGTTGGCGGGGAAGGAGAAGGGGGAGAAGAAGAAGAAGACGATGATAAAGAATGGTTGGAGTCAGTGGCGGCATCGTTAGGAGCCGGTACTCGTCAGAAAAGTTATGTTCGACCGGCATATCGTTCTACCAACTCCTCTTTAGATGGTCAATGGTACAAGCCTTCAGCAAAGATGGTACCAAATCGCAAATCCAGTAGCTTGAAATCTGATTCAGCATCCATGTGTTCCTCTACAAACACTGGTATTAGTGAGAAGAAAGGTAATGATGGTGAATTGAAACAGCCACCAGAATCAGTACTTGTCCCACAACCCTCATCGCCTCAGCCTTCTGCAGATATTGTATCATATGAATCTTTACCCCTACTCAATGAGATTGCGGAGGGTGGTCGACACGAACGCCTTGTCTTCTGTAAGAATGATCCAAAATGTTTAATTGGAGAATCAATCTTGGAGCATAATTCAACTTGGGTAAGTGTTAGTATTGATGGAGTGCTGAAGAAGTTGAGGGCGAGTCAACTTGTCGTAGTACCATCTGATAAATTCGAAGTCGGTGACAATGGTCCACCCCCACCACCCCCACCCATGAGTACACAAAAGAAGGCAAGCAAGAAGTCTCCTTCCAAATCAGCAAAGACAAAGATGAATGAAAAGAAGTTTTCAGCACAAGCTATTGATAGCCTCTTTTGTTGGTTCTGTGAGACTTGTGATGATAAACCAGTTAGCATGTTGGAAGCAACCTGCCAGTCATGCAATAATCTCAGGGAGGACGAATCCAAGACATCTATACTACTTGAAATTGTCGACAGGGCCGTCGATGTTTTTGACGACGAGACAACAATTTCAGAAGTAATGCAATCAATACCACTATCTGAACGACCTTCGATTCCGGAGCATTTAGTGAAACATCTACTTGATATGCTTTCAGGGAAGATCAGGAGAACCGCAGCTCCTTTCCAATTCAAGCCTAGTACAAACATTGATGATTACTTTTATTGGTTTTGCGGCGCTTGTACAATGAAGAACAATTATAGACGAAAGACCTGCTCTGCTTGTGCTCAGGGTATGAATCTAGCGGATAGATCACCACTCATGAAGGTTGCAGAAGAGGCCGCAAAGAACTGTCAAACAACCGACGAAGCTCTGGATAAGGTACCTCAGAATGAGAAACTATTGATTCCAAGAGTCGTCTTGGATACGCTTGTCACCTGTATCTTCATAATTGAAGGCAGAAATGGTCAAAATAGGAGATGCCGAAAACAAAAGAAGGATGGATATGACTACTGTGAAGGCCATATTCATCCCTCACTTCTCTCCAAGCCACCAATTGATGTAGTAAAGAAAGATTCTACTCCCAAGAAAGATGATACTGGTGATATAGATCCTCTATCACCTGAGGATACATCCCCAAGCCATTTATATGGTCCCTCAGTGCCCAGTAAGATTGCTGCCATTAGTGATATCATGCCTTCGTTTCTAAATGATATACAAGAATCTCAAGCCAGTGGTTTAAATTGGACTATCAACTGCATTGAGGATTCCATATTGGCTTCGGGGGGATGTGTATTTCCTCTTGGAATGAAAGTCAGACGTTTCTTTGGAGGGTATGGCTTCCATGATGGAAGAATAATCAAGGTGACTAGAAAGATATACAAGGATGAAGGACGCCCTGTTCTTGTGTATCGTATACGATTGTAAGTTCTCTCTGTGATTGCATATTATATCGTTGTTGTACCGACTCAACTTATTCTCTTTACTTGCCTATCATCTCTAACCTATATATACTGATACACACAGCAACGATGATGACCAAGAGGACTTACTGCACCACGAGATTACAAGCCTAAGTCAGTTGTACGATCGACGAAGGGTCGATCCAGAAGCACCACCCGACGCACAGATACCACCAGGAACTATTCTCGAAATGAGGTCTGGACACACTATTGAAGTGATTGAGCACAAAACTCCATTCAGAGCTAGACAAGGGGAAGGAGGTAATGTTGTTGTCAAGATGGGCTCAAAAACTCACGAGCTCAGCCTTCTGCAGCTCGAGAAGATGATCCTTCGTAAAGTTGCTGATGGAAAACCGCAGGTCAACCAACATTGGGGAGGCCAAGAGAGTATGTATCAATCACCAGCAAGATCAATATGCTCTCCATCATTCACAATAGCGTCGCCGTCATCTTCTTCAGTAGTACTTAATGCCAATCCTAATGCTAATCCTGTTCTTGAGTGGGCGAATAACAGGAAAGAAGATCCTATCGAAGCAAATGATGAGTTCGATATTTGTGAAGGTCTGACTTTACATCGAAAGCGTTCTAAAACTACCGCTGTTCATGTGAATATACCATCGAGTACTACTATAAATAACCCACGAGATGTAAGACCGGGATGTCAAACCATGTGGGATCCGGCTGCTTGTGCTGCATATTTGTCATGGGATCCTTATGCAGCTTCTGTCGTAAGTAATGTGATTCATGTTTAACAACTTATCAATTATTTGTATCATATCTCACAGACACTTCCTTATTGGCGTTTATAAACTATAGTGTGATGTATGTGGAATCGATAAAGATGATAACCTGCTTATTATTTGTGATGGCTGCATGAGAGGATATCATACATATTGTCTTCGTCCTATAATGACAAACATACCGAAAGGAAATTGGTACTGTCGAGCATGTGCTGGTCCCGACTCTCAGATACCATTCAAGGAGTATAGCGATAACATGTCGGGCAAACATGAAGAGATATATGAGTTTCTCAATTTACCCTTCAAATCTCCAAGTGAGTTCTTTACGACGCATCATGAGGCAATTGAATTGTTCAAAAGAAAATCTCAGGGGGCTGTTAAACAGAACGCAATTAGTCAACAAATACCGGCCAACAATGTTGTGTTTGATGTTGGTAATATCAAGTTTATCCGATCACCGGAGAAGAATGATTGGCGTCTGCCTTGGCCACTAGTCTCAGAGGATGAATATGTAAGTTTTGATTATACATTTGATATTTTCAAGTAGAGAAACTCATCTGAAACTTCTTTCCAATATCTAGACATCCTCAATGTTAAGTATGGTCGCCTCAATGAAATATTGTGGGATGGAATCAAACTTGGACGACTTATCTTATAAGCAAATCAGAGAAGAAATGAATGATCCAAGTATTGAGGTAGATGAGATAACGCCCATGAGTAGACGAAATTTGGAAATATTTCAAGCCTTCAAGCATAATATCAAGCAAGGTATTCACCCTCCACTACAAATCATATATGATGAGAACTTTGGTTTCAGTTGCAAGTCGTTAGCTAATATTCCACGTCAGACGATCATTGCAGAGTATCTGGGTGAGGTGGTGACATGGGAAATGAGTGGCCAATCGAATAGTGATAGTTTGATGGTGCTATTAGATAGTGGTGACCCTGAAACAAGCTTAATCGTCGACCCTACTAATGCCGGCAACACTGCTAGGTTCTTATCGGGTGTGAATAATCGCAGTTCAATGAGTAAGCGAAAGCAAAATGTTCGTACTAGACGCTTCTTCATGGATGGAAGGTTACATGTTTGTTTGTTCACTAGCCGTGATATCAAAGCTGGTGAAACTCTCAACTACGATTACAATGCAGGTAATGAGGGGAAAGATGTATCTCAGTGGGCCAAGAGTGGATTCTACGATACATCAGCCTTCTTCTAGAGGAAAGATAGTGCTTTTAATATTAATTTGTGTTATGTATAGAATGATATAATTCTAAGTATGATATGTGTGGCAGCATATTTTCACCTTCAAATCCCCACGAGAATCACTACCTGATATAGGCCAGCCTTGGGACTTTAATGTGATAGTTTCACCATGCCTGACTTGATTAGGCTTTATTCTAACCTTGATTCTTTCCCCATTAGAACACAATGGATCTAGATAAAACTTTCCTCCTCTTACAAGATCTCTCCTGCTAAGGTACAGTTTAGCCTGTAGATCATTACCCACTCGAGTGTAAGTGTCGTGTTTCTTCTCTTTTATTATAAAAGTAACGTCAGCGTCATCAGAATACTTTATCTTTGTTCCACCCTTCCATCCTTTTCTAACAGTTGTTTTGTATGTAGTCTTTTCAGGAGGTGGCGGTAGATGCATATGAACCATTGATACAAAGAGAAACAGTGAGAGGAACCAATTGATCTTTTGACTGCGTAACCATGTCAGTAGAACTGTTGCAGCACTTTGTATTAATACAGGTCTAAGCGTATCTCCTTTCCATGCGGCTTTATATCGATCAAATATTGATGTCTTCAGCTTCAGCTCGACATTGTCCTTTCCTGCATATAGTACATCAAGCGGTATGTATATTTTTTGAATATACTGTGGTTTTCTTTGGTCATCACTACTCATCTCACCATTTCGATTCTGTCGTGAGCTTGTATAATATGGATTGATATTGTTGAATAGATTTGTGTTTACTCCAGGCCTAAAGACGAAGCTCTTTCCGCCAAGGTTAAAGTATATATTAGATGATGATTGTCTACCAAACATGTTGTTCATCATATCTCTTTCATTAAATCTATTGTATGCATACCCCGAGAATACATCATTGTTATTACTACTACTTGTTGTTGTTGATGAGTATCGATTAAATCTCTTCATCATATCATACTTCCGTCTATCTTCTGGGGTACCAATCAATGAGTATGCATGTTGTATCTCCTTGAACTTGAAATCCTCATCATTATCATCATTCTTATCAGGATGGTGCAATAAGCACAGCTTGCGATAACTCTGCTTTAATTCTTCATTACTGCAATTTGAATCAATGTTTAGTATCTCGTAGGGATTTGTTCGAAAAGTTTGACTACTCGATGAACCTACCACCACTTGCAATACAATACCTTGAAAGAACAATACTGCAATGATGAGGGTTGTTGGTATCATCCTTCATTCTATCCTAACATGAACATAACAATCCACTATCAAGAGAGAGAAGTCCATTTAGGAATCAAAGACTCCCAATTACATATAATAATATACAATGCAGCTAATACCAAATCGACGCTCATAGGGCATCAAATAGAGCCCATCATCTCATCAATATAGGATAAAGGACCACCTTAAGCGTTCGTATACTCACTGTTTACTATTTGATATCAGAGCCGAGAGCAGAAGGAGGACTTCATTTCGATTCCGTCAAGATCAACCCAAGACATTCAGCCCTCTACTAGAAACAATTCTCTGTATCATTATACCCGCCTGCATACTAAAAAGAATCTAGGCATAGTATACTTTGGATTGTATTAGATATATAGCGTCTGTATTGCGGTGGTTTAAGCCTTGTATACATAGAGTGCGGTATCTATTGCAAAACGTGTACATCAATACGATACCCCAATATTACCAACCAATAATTGGAAACATTTAATATAATATAAATAGACTATGGATACATTCGGTAACGATCTATCATCAGGCGGGGTAGTTCTCTCTCGTGATGAATTAATTAAAAAACGTGAAAGGAATGGCGAGTGTCCAACATGTGGACAGAAATGTTATAAGAAGAAATTATTCAAATTAGAACCAATAACAGTGACAGGGAAAGTATTAAAAGGACGGTGTTTGGCATGTAATCCACAAGATCCAAATAAGGAAGAATTGGTTGCCTGTGTTGCAGTGGCTGCACCGCCACCTTCCTCAAAGGGAAGAGGTGGTAGTAGTAGAAGGGGTGCAAGTTCATCACGAAACTTGCGCTCTTCCAAAACAAAGCATACAGCATCAAGAGGAAGTGGAAGAGCTGGTGGACTTGCTAGTTCTTTACCCCCCAGTGATGTAGGTACGGATTTTAGAGCATCAACTAAAGTTAAGAGTAAACTGAAACCAATAATGAGTGAAAGGGTTGGGTTAAAAAGTAATGATTGTATTGATGAAGAGGAGGAAGCAAGTAGTAGTAGACGACAGAACGGCAATAGTAGTAATGGAGGGCGTAACCGTAGATCATCATTGGATAAACATGATAGTGCACGTATGGGAGAGTTCTTACGACGGAAAAGTCCTCGTCCAAGTGAAACATTCTTAGATGGGATTGATGTTAGCAAACTTAATGTTGACGATGATGATGATGATGACGACGATGAACACGATAATAATAATACCAACTCCTCTTCCAAAAGTAGTAGTAGTAATAAATGGGGAAGTGCCAAATCTGCCGTATCTCGATTAACACGCGAGGAACGTCAGGCATTACATACATTAAATTCAGATGATTATTCTTTCTTGGATATTGTGAATATTATGATGATGAATTCAATGTCCACGCATGTTCAGGCCGAGGGATTACATGCATTAAGTTTGGTACATGATTTAGATGTTAATATGTTAGATGAATGTGCTAATAATTGCGGATTTGAAGTTATTATTAGTTCTATGGGTAAATGTTTCAAGGTACGTCTTCGGTGAAGAAGAGTATATTGTATTGTGACTGTCTGTGATTTATAAATATCTTTGCTCATTGCTATTTTGGACATCCAACTCCCTTTATAACTAAAACACAGGATGCCGTGGCACAAACAAATGCATGTAAGGTACTTTTCATGGCGGCAGCAACTGCAGAGAGTGCACAACTTGCTATAGGACATGCTGGAGGTATAGAAGCCTGTGTAGACTCAATGAAAGAGTATGAAGATGATGATATTGTTATGGAGGGGTGCTTATTAGCCCTTAGTAATTTATGTATACCAGAAGAGAATATTCCGTATGCACTCGAGGGGGATCTTATTGAATTGGGAGTTAATGCGATGAGTAAGAATATGGAGAACTGTGGATTGCAAGAACATGGCTGTGCGGTATTGGCAAATCTTGCTGTTCACGAGGAGGCTCGAGGGCGTATTCGCGAGTGCGGAGGGTGTGACAATATCGTAGTGAGCATGATTGTCAATCGTAAGTTTATTGAGTTGTCTTTATTGGCCATTTTTTCCTCCTCAATATGCAATTGAAATCTTACACTCTCACTCCCTCACTACTTTTTATAGCAATGGATTCAGGCGTGCAGTGCCAAGCGTTAGTGGCATTACGAAATTTATGTGTCAAGGATGATGAGAATAAAGTATTGTTAGCCAATGCAGGTGCCATAGATGCTATAATCCAGGCAATGCAAAACCATAGAGATGATGTTAGTGTCCAAGCGAGAGCTTGTTGGGTATTGAGTATACTCGGGATTAATGTTGATAACAAAATATATATCTGTGAGAACGGTGGGGCGGAAATGATAGTCCGATCAATGTGGGATTATGCTGATGATTTGGGCGTACAAGAAAAGGGATGCCGTGCTTTATGGACATTAAGCGTACACCCCCAGAATAGAGATTCCATAATGGAGGTAGATGGCATCCCAGCAATCATAACCGCCATGAAGAATCATGCAGGTGAACCAGACATACAAGAACGTGGGTGCGGTGTCCTTTGCAATTTGGCTGCAAATGATGATGAAATTAAAGTTCAAATCGTCGATGAGGGTGCATTAGAAGCTGTTGTGATGGCAATGGTTTTACACGGCGAGAATGAGAATGTACAAGAATGGGCAGTCAACGTACTGTATAAATTGTGCATACCTGACAACATTGAAAAGATGATCGAGGCAAATGTATCCCCAATGATGGCGGTCGTTTCAGAAAGCTTTCCAGCAACTCAGGAGAAGGCATCTTACGTATTAGAGCAGACAACCGGTTAAAGTTAGAGCAATCCACCCTTAGATACTTACTACTGTCAATCAGAACATTTACATTTGTGCACTGATAATCATTACAGATCTCAGAAGAAACTATACTTGAAGTAAAATGGTGCAGGACTACAACTTATTTCTTTACATTTATGATTTCATCTCTATTCCATCTGTACATACTCCAGTATATCTCTTCGCCACATACTAACAACGCCTTCTATATACAGGTTCACTATACTCCTTCTTCTTTATACTTACTCTGGGTCAACGGGAACCCTACTTCCACGGCTTGAGTAGCTATTGACCGACAACTCGCTTGGGCTCAACGGACCTGCTGGCTCAAAAGAGTACCGACTAGCACGACCAGCGATAGTCAACGGACTCAAAGGCTGGGGTGGTCCTCTGATAGACTTTGGTGGTGTCTTCCTGGGAGAAGGTGAGTTGTACCTTGACCTAGATGAAGATCGACGTTTCTTCATGTTTTCCAAGGCTCTGGCCTTGATATTCATTGGACGGCTCTTCTGTGTTGAGTTTTCCTTGTACTCTTCATAGGTCTCGGTCTCGTCATCCTCAATAGTAAGGGCATCCTGTAACATGAGTTCAAGTCCAGACTGTCTTTCAATCATCTCCTTTCGTTCCTTGTCAAATGATTTCTGAAGCTTTGTCAACTCTCCACGAAGATCAGAATGCTCGATCGTCTGGGGATCCGGTCGAGAGGGCTGCTTCGGTGCAGGAGAAGAATGAAGGGGTGGCATACTTCTAATCAATTTCTTTTCCAATGAAGACTTTTCCTTCTCGACTTCATCCAAACAATTCTTCTGTTGAAGCATGCATGCAGTTAATTTACTCCTCTCCTCTGCCCACGCTTCGGCCTCACGTGCCTTCTCTTCCTCAAGTTCAGACAATCGCTGGTTCAATGCCTCGGCCTCACACATGGAATCATTGAGATCTGTGGCCATTGCTTCATTGTCGGACTGCATCTCATCCAAATGTTGATTAAGTGCAGTCTTCTCAGATTGAAGGCTTTGAATCTCGTCATAGAATGTATCCTTACGCTTAGTGGTGGTGGTTAGATGTGCCTCCGTCTCATCAAGACGTTCCTGAAGTACCTTCAACTGGGCAGTGACTTCTTTCTCGGCAGAAAGCTGCTCACGAATCTCTTGTAGCTCTAGTTGAGACTTTTCAATAAGGGCCTTCTTCTCCTTCTTGGTGGACTTTAGTTTCGATTCAACTGATGCTTGAAGTTCAGCAATCTTGACTGTTGTGTTCTGCTCATCCTTAAGTTGCTGCTTGAGTTGCTCATTCGCCTCTACTTCCTTACGATACTTAACTTTGAGACTCTCGATATCCATCCAATGCTTCTTCTTCTCGGCAGAAAGCTGATCACGAATCTCTTGTAGCTCTTGCTGAGACTTTTCAATAAGAGCATCCTTTTCCTTCTTGGTGGACTTGAGTTTCGATTCTACCGATGCCTGAAGTTCAGCAATCTTGACTGTTGTGTTCTGCTCATCCTTAAGTTGCTGCTTGAGTTGCTCATTCGCCTCTACTTCTTTATGATACTTAACTTTGAGACTCTCTACATCCAAGTAAGCCTTCTTCTTGGTAGATGCAATCTCAGACTCAAGACTTGCATGCAACTTGGCAATCTTTGCTGTAGCATCACGTTCAGCCTCTACTTCTTTATGATGCTTAACTTTGAGACTCTCGACATCCAAGAAATTCTTCTTTTTGGTAGATGCAATCTCAGACTCAAGACTTGCATGCAGCTTGGCAATCTTTGCTGTAGCATCACGTTCGCTATCTAACTGCTGATTGAGGTTAGTCATCTTGGCTTGAAGCGATGTAATCTCAGCAGACATTTGGATCTTGGCAGTCTTCTCGTCAGAAACCTCGTGCTTAAGCTTGACAATGTCCACAGCTAAACTCGTGTTGGTATCAGTCTCCTCCTTGAGACGTTTCTTGGTAGATGACATCTGAGTTTCAAGACTTGCATGTAAGTCGGCAAGCTTTGATGTGGCAGCCTTTTCGGTTTCTACTTGTCCCTCGAGAAGAGTAATCTTGGCTCCTAGAGATGTATTCTCAACCTGCCCATCAGATACCTCCTTGTTGAGCTTCTCGATCTCCTCATTCATGTTTGTATTGGAAGTTACGAGGGTTTCTACCTTCTCTTCAAGGGCGGTGTTTTGGTTAACCAACTTGTCGAGTGATGCAAGTAGCTTCTCAATCTCTGCTGCACAGTTGGTATTCTTGGCAGTCAGCTCTTCCACGGTAGTCTTGAAAGCACTATTCTCTGTCTTAAACTCAAAAAGCTTGGCCTCCAAGACTGCATTCTCATCAGCCGTGGTACTAATCATACCCTCCTGTTCCTCAATAGTATCCTTCTTCTGTACAATATCCTTCTCTAACTCAACGATACGTGCAATATTCTCATGATTACTATCCACCAACTCATTAATAGTTCCACTCAACTTTAATATCTCCTTGGAATAGTCACTATTCTTACTCTCAAGTCGGACGACATTTTGTTCTAAGCCAGCAACCTTTCCGGCAAAGCTGGCAATTAGATCATTATCGTGCTGCAGCTCATTCTCGAGGAGGGTGCGGATGTTATCAATCGCGGTTATACGATCTAACATGAGATTCGAGATATCATCGGCAACGGCAGAGGACGTAGAGTCTGTGGAGCTGGTAAACTCAATGGATGGAACAGTGTCGTCGTTAGCTTCATCGGTGGCGTCGAAGGGCTCGCCCTGGGATGATACATCCTCGCTCATGTTACTGTTGGATTTAGCAATAGCAACCTCTTCTTCATCACATGTGACATATTCCTCCGCTGACACATTGTTAGCGGCGGTATTGCAATCAGTATTCTTCTCCTCTTGCTGTTCGTCATCGTCCTTAGATACAGCAGTATCAGTATCTCCTTGCTCTACTGAACCAGCATCCATATCAACCTCATCGGGAAATGAAACTACTTCTTCGTCGGCCACAACCTCCTTCTCCGCATTGCTAGTACCATTGCTCTCGAAGCTGCTACCGCTGCTGGACTCCGACACACCACTATCCACACCGCTATCTACAACATTAATATCCTCAACATTCTGTTCTTCTCCATCAGTATTGTCGACACTATCAATTGATTCACTCCTACTCTCTATCTCAATCTCCATTCCACTTCCACTACTTTCAACTTCTACCTCTGGAGATGATGAGTAGAAGGAGAATTTGCTCATGTTTGGTTTATTATATTAGGGGGTAGGAGGGGTATAGTCTAGTATTATTGCAATGCAATACTTTGTGAGGAGGCTGTGAGAGATTTTTTGATGTGGAGGGAATTAGCAATGCAATCAATCGAAAGCACCAAAAGATACCGAAAGCACTTATAGAAAGGTATCTTTGTCAAGAAGAGGCTCACAACTCACAAGGGCAGTAGTACAAGAACATTATGGTTACCTGCCTGCTAGCTCTAGGTAGTAGTACAATGGCGGCAAATAAAGAACACTCTTTTTGTTTATATGCTTGTCAAGTACTTATATTTGATGACGGGAGATAACGGGGATTTGTAGATGCTTGTATAAACTCAAGACTTTTCTACCTCACTCACAAGAGCAACCAAAGTAAACTAAAAACGAATCAACTTTGCTTTAGGAGGATGAGATGTTAATAATGAGATATAGTATAGTGATATTGTGGGGAATTTGACATTGCAATTTGTGCGTATCCAAATACTTACTTGATCTAAACATAAATTTACATTCTGGTGAATAC
>Ga0214479_100070_pt1 | contig 59891 bp, 72 predicted proteins | sample M1_20Mar14CPVII9_5_FD_165054 | JGI IMG/M metagenome (GOLD analysis project Ga0214479, IMG submission 165054) | Marine eukaryotic communities from Monterey Bay, California, United States - M1_20Mar14CPVII9sort6BwellE14 | ecosystem: Environmental > Aquatic > Marine > Unclassified | place: USA... | reverse complement strand
TCGTCATCGGCTTCTCACAGTAAACATGCAGCCCACGCTCCAGAGAATCAATTATCTGTTTTGCGTGCCAATGATCCGGAGTACCAATGCAAACGGCATCGAGATCCTCTTTTTCAATCATCTCGAGATAGTCTTCGTATTGCTTGGGCTCGAACCCCGTTTCTTTTTTAATGTATTTGGCAGCTCGCTCAGCATGCTTGTTGTAGACATCACAGACAGCCACTAACTCAATTTTTTCACCTTCGACCTGCAGCTTCGTCAGTCTTTTGACATGAGCTCCAAATCCTCGTCCACCCGGTCCGATAAAACCAATTCGCAAATTAGCATTTGGACTAGCGGGCGCGGCTGCTTTCGCAGTCCCTGACAAAACCGATGTGGCGGCAAGAGCACCTGCGGAAGTCTTTAAGAACCCCCGGCGATTAGACTTATTCTCTGACATGATGTATTACTCCAATAATCGAACGATAATTTGAAAATTTTATCGCAAGTGCAAGGAACTTTCTACACTGTGAAAAACAACTGTTGGATAAACATGCAAAATTACTGTAAACACCCAACCAACATCGGCCGCCAAAATGACGTCCGGCGGTGGATTGCCAAGACCGCCTCGATTGAGGATGACGCCCTTGCCTTTTCGGGGAGAAGATCATTTGCTCGGCTTCCACGACTGCTCTGCACAACTGGAGCTCAATGCTCCATCGGTTTTCGAGGCCCCACCGCCACATCCGTGGCCCGAAGTGGATCGCACCGACTTGGGACCGGCAACCACGGTTGACGGAGACTGGCCGTTTGTCCAAGATGGGGACGTTCCTGTTCTTGTTCGATGTAGTCGCAATGTCCCCAAACAAGCGTTTTTTCTGCGTTCGCGGATTCATGAAATCCGGCACTAATTGGCTTGGCAGCCTTCTCAGCAGTCACGAGACCATCAGTGTGGTTGGCGAATTCCACTGGGATGCTGTCGTTTCTAATTTTAACAACAACTTAAAAGAATTGCCTATCTATGTCGGTGAATCTGGCAAAGAAAATGCCCGGATTAATTTTGAACGAATGATCCGGCAAACCGTCGAGGGATATGCCGAACCAAACGCGACGCTAATCGGCGAAAGAACTCCCACGACAATTATCCCAATCCCGATCAGAAATGTTCCTCATATTTCGATTCGCAGGGATGGCCGGGATGTTCTCGTGAGTCGCGTCTTTCATCTCTACAACAATCCCCAAACGACTCGTTTATTCGATCGAATTCCCGAGATGAAGATAACCCTCCAAAAATTTCAGAGCGACCCGTGGCACTTTCAAAAACATCCGGAAGAATTACTTTGCCATCAAGAGATGGTACGAGACTCGATTCGTTTTTGGACTGAGCACCTTGATCGGGACGAATTGGCAGTTTCACTTTATCCGAAATTGAAAATTAAGTTCGTGCGTTATGAAGATCTGCACCGCAACATCAGGGATGAAAGAAAGAAACTGTTTGAGTTCCTTGATGTCGATCCAAGTAAGGCCTCGAAAATTCAAGGCCATCTTAAACCTGGATTTAAAAAAGAAAGACCGTCCGAATTTCTCCGCAAAGGTTCGGTTGGCGATTGGACCAATTACTTTACTGAACAGAATAAAGCTTGGTTTAAAGAGGACGCTGGAAAGCATTTGATTCAGTACGGTTACGAAACTTCATTCGACTGGTAAAGAATCCAACCATGGAAAACCCACCTCCCCCTGAACAACCCAATCTGGACTCCACTGCTCCTCTCCAGCCAGATGCTGCCGAGGAAACTCGCGAACCAACAATCCATTTGGATCAGTTCCTAAAGACCTGCGGAGTCGCGACTGGGGGACAGGCGAAACGTTTAATTCAAGGTGGTGAAGTAAACGTCAATGGCGAACTTGAAACCAGACGTCGCCGCCAGCTTCGCGTTAATGACGAGGTGGAGCTCGATGGAGTGGTTTACGTCGTAGCACTCAGCTGAGCGCACCTCAAATTTTTTAGCCAAACTGGCCCCACGTTAAATTGCGCTTGGAGGATCATCAAAGAATCCCTTCATAAACTCAATTGCACGTTCCAGCGGGCGATCAACGTGCGGGACCACCATCTCGGTCTCGGCTGGCTGTTCCGCCCCTTCCTCCTCATTTAGTCTCGCTTCCAACGCCTCCATATTCAGCTGACTAATCTCCTGAACCATATCCAGCTGTTTTGGCGTCAGAAGCCCTTTTAACTCACGCACATAACGTACACGTGAGTTTTTAAAAATATCTTCTTCGGACAGCTCTATCTTCCAACCCTCATCAGGCTGAACGCCCCAAACTTCTGTTTCCTTGGCGACTTCGTCATAACGGTCAATATGTCGACCGCTGGGCCGCCAGTAACTCGCCGTTGTTAACTTCAATGCGCTTTCACCGCGCTGAATGGGAATCACATTTTGAACCGTTCCTTTACCCCATGTCTGCTCTCCAATTACAGTCGCTCGACCATGATCCTGTAAGCAACCCGAAACGACCTCACTTGCACTGGCAGAGTTTCGGTTGACCAAAATACAAATTGGAATCGTCGGATCCGTCTTTTCCGGGCTCTCAGCAAACATCACGCTATCGGTTTGTCGATCCCGCACTTTTGTAGTCACGATCTTTTTGCCCTCCGTTAAAAACAAATCGCAAACCTCGACTGCTACATCCAGCAAACCACCTGTGTTATTTCGAAGGTCAATAATTAAACCGTCGACCTCACCCATTTGCTCTAAGGCCTTTGCCAGCTCCGTCGCTGTATTACGCCCGAATTGAACCAACCGGACGTACCCAATGTTTGGATGCTCCTGAAGATGGAAATCCCAACCAGTTTCCGTGCGGGAATCTCCATGAACACTGTCAACTTCAATTTCGGCACGTTCAACCTGAATTTTAACCGACTCCCCAGAGCGATCGAACGTAATCTCGAACGGCTCCCCAACAGGACCGCGCAATAGCTTTACCACCTCACGCTGATCAAGCCCTTCCACCGACTTGCCATCGATTTCTACGACCTGGTCCCCGGGCTGAAATCCAGCTTTTGATGCAGGTGATTTTGGCATTGGCGCCAGAACAGTCAATCGCTTCGAACGTGGATCCATTTCAACATAGACACCAACTCCGCCGAACTCTTGACGCATGTCTTCATCGAACATCTTGAAAACTTCGCCAGACAAATACATCGAGTGTTCATCAAGATCTTTCAGCATGCCCTCCATTGCAGCAACAAAAAGATCCTCCCGGGACACTCGTTTAAGCGATTCCTTATCAATGACCTCAATTGCTTCCGCGAATAAATTCGCATATCGATTCCGCGAGGCGACTGAATAACAGGCCAACGAGACAACAATCGTCAAGGCGATTAAGAGTAGATTTCTTGGAGGCATTCGAAAACTAAAGGGTTAATGATCTTTGGTTCCACCAAACGAGTAAGTTCCCCGGTGTTCCCCGATTCTATCAAATCCTATCCCCTTTGTCCGTATTAGTCTCTATAAGTCATTACAAAAAAAAGCCACCGTCAAAATAAGACGGTGGCTTTTCTTGTTTTCAATAACTGGCCGTGTTCGAGACTTGGCCGATAGCAGCCCTAGTTGGGCAAGCCTTTAAACTGATACTTGGGGTTTCTTGGATCAAAATCGGTATCCGTAAGTCCAACATTCACTCTAATGTTTACATAGGTGTATTCTTCAATCAACTCAGGAGCTTCACCTGAGGCGGTTGGCCAATCATAAGCCGCAAATCGAATAGGCAAACCCAGTTCATCATCAATAAATACTTGAGCTTTGTAAAACTCATAAGGCTCACGTTGATCTGCGTGAATAAGCTCAATCACCGAACAAGACCGCTTGTTGATGGTCGCGCCTTCAGTGTAATTAACCTCACACAGTCCGGCAGCACGATCTCGCTCCGCTTTTTCAATCAGCTTGATAATCAGATTTTCAAGTCCAGCTTCGTAGATCGGCTCTCGCTGCCCTCGCATCATCAAGGGGGACTTTGGATCGAGATGAAACGTTTTCAACCTTAACAGAGGAGCACCAGCACCCTCGTGAACCCACGCTTTACCGTCATCCTTCCCATCTACCCAGATCACCTCTCTACCGGCAACCTTTTTCGGCTTCATGAATCTCATGTAAATACTGAATGGTGCCTCTACGCCTGATTCTGACCGTCGCGGGCACCGTATTTTGGTTCCCATATAGGTTGGATCGCTAAGCACTCCGTTGACCCGCTGCCGCTTTACTAAAATTGCTGTGTAGTCGGAAACATCGCGACGCATCTTTCCCAAAGCCGTTTCTGCGATTGAAACCGCACGGTCGAGGGGATGCTTTGGTCTAGCGGGTGTAGCCTTACCAGGCATGTCGTTATCTAAGCGAGCCACCCTTTCTTGCTCACCAGTTTTAGGCACGCGAAACGTTGGCGATTCCGTCGCTATGTTTTGATTAGCAGAATCGTTTTGAGCCACTGCATGTGTCCCAAGAACTGAAACACCGATGGCAAGAGAAAATACCATCGTTAAAGAACTTCTAAATCGTTGATGCATCCGATCCTCCGTGATCTTGCTTTGTTGACTCGAGCGATCAACAATTCCAAATTACAATGTCCATTTATAATTATGGTTTCGAGTCGGGCCGTATCTTACTGCCTTCCTTCAATCTCATCAATTGAAGTCCTCAAACCCAATGTTTTAATTACCGTGACAAACCAACCATGCTAGCGTCCAAGGGTTGATTTCTTGGCTACCGGATATATCGCCACGAACGGCATGCACTCGCTAGTTGCATCGCTTTCCCAACGGTAAGCACCGTTATCAGTGGTAAAGTCAACCTCGATTTGCCGTTAAACACCAACGGTGGATCGTCATAGGCCGAATAATCGGAAATCAATCTTGCATCTAATTTTTGATTTTTTTTGCTGAGCTAGTTCGGGACAAAGCCAAGGTTTTAAATGCTTAGAGTGATTACCGTGATAGAGATAACTTGAGCCTATTTCGATGCGTCAGGTGCGTTAAGTGGGAGATAAATATTGATACACCGTTGATCCACACCGTGCTGTGTTAGTACCAGATCGCCCCCATGAGCACGAACGAGGCTTCTGGAGAAATTAAATTCAACACCGCCGGAGGTCTCATTGGCTTGCGTTCTTATATTTTCACTGTTCTCCGGCTGAATGCTAATTCCTGTCCCCTCATAACCAATTTCCAGATGAACGTAGGTTTCACGCACACTTAATTCAATTCGAATTAATCGAGTTTCAGGAAAGCTTGCCTTAGCCGCTAAATCGAGCAAAGCGTCAATGGCCAACGCTAAATTTGAACGGTCGAATTGAAAATAAATCTCATCTCTGTGGTTCAACTCAAATTTAAATCCCTCGCTGGTACATTTTGCAGACCAGGCCTCAAGGGAACGGTTGAGCAATTCGTTGAGATCGTCTTTTTCAACCGTCAAAACGGGAAGATGATTGAGGGAGACAATCTTGCTCAGCAGATTCGCCAACTGTTCCTGCTTGGCCTTCACGGTGGTCCAACCACGACTCACCAGATCGAAATCCTTATTGGCGATACCTGTGTCCAATAAAAAACCGCCTCCATTGATCACCTGAAAAAAGTTATTGATCCGGTGGTTCACTAGAAGAGTCGTTTCTCCAACCAACTCTGAATCAGTCGGACAAATCTGTGGACGGCCTTTCCCGTTCCCTGACTCAAATACAAATTGGTCTTCTTGGTATTGAATTCGATCACCATCCGACAAAACAACCGATTTGGTCGGATCACCATTTAACAGGACGACATTTTCAGCGTTGCTTGGGACCAACAGATAATGTTCCCCAACCCCAATTAAAATTGCGAAAACTGTAGTGTCAGCTTGAAGCTCAAATGGCAAGTAAATCACTTCAGCCACCGAAGGGGAGCAACCTTGGACAGTTTTTATAAATTGTGGAAACCTGGTTATTGACATCAATCAATCTTCGAAAATAGGGAAGATTCGTAATTGCGGAACGCAAAAGTACCGTCGCAAAAATGAAAGCCTGTCCGAGTCAACAATGGTTCGGTTAACGACTTATTCGTTTGCCGCAGATAGCCACAAAAGTTGATTAATCTTCGTCTTCGGGCGGCGTGTCGAAACTCGGTGCCGTCGGTTCGTCGTAATCATCAACAACATCGTTGTACTCTGGCAGCCGATTCAGAGATGCGGCATCGAGATCGAGATCGTTCTTAATCGTGGACTGTATATCGGAAAGCCCCTTCCGAAACTGCTGATAGGTACCGCCAAGCGTCCGCGCTACCTCAGGTAATTTCCCACCAAACAACACGACCGCCACAATGGCAATCACCATTAACTCACCAACCCCCGGACTGCCAAGTCCGAAGAAGCCGAGTAACTGATGGTGTAATGTGAGAGTGTCTGCCATGAAGAGGCATTTCCAGATGAAAAAAGTATTTAAGCCTTCACGCTAGCGAAAAGATGAAAATCAGGCGGTTAGTCAAGGCTGTCGCTGTCGTCTTCAATCGCGCTATCGGCAGGCGCTTCTTTAATGCCCGTCTTGAACTCATTCACACTGCGTCCCAAATTTCGCATCAAACCGGGCAGTTTCGCGCCGCCGAAAAGCAACAACAAAATCGCCATGATGATCAGTAATTCGGGAATACCGGGCATACCAATTGCAAGGAACAAGGATTGATGAAGAACAATTCCGGTCATGTTTAACTCGTGATGAATAAATGGCCGCCCCAAAAAGAGCGGGCATTGTGGGAAATGACAACGCCCTCTTATTCTAGAACTCCACGTTTAACTGTCAAACCCTTCTGTTAAAACATACCTCAGACCGAGTTTAAATCTCGGTTCACCGACCGCTTTAAACGGTATATGTATCCTGCCAATGTCCGTATGACCGGTTTAAACGCAGCAATCGCCAACGCCGGTGATCTCCAACACCGTGAATCGAGCCGCTGCGTGACTCAAGAGTTTGGTAAATTTAACCACAAATTGAGCCGCTGCACGGCTTCGCTTTCACATGAAGCCTCGCTCAAGCCATTCTCTATTTCCTAAGCGTCTTAAAATCTCCCGTTTCAAATGCCCAACTTTTGCCTTGGCTCCCCTCTACCAACACCCGAAAAAAATAAGTCGCGTCGGGAGTCAAAGAATCCAGCAAAAATTCTGCCTCCGAACCCTTAACGTTGATAGTAGCGGTCTCATATTGCCAAGTTCTATCCCCTTCGAATTGCTCGCTACTAGCGCCTTTTTTCTCTGTATTGTGCAATTTCCGTTTTACAAACGTCACACAATCAGTCCGTCCATAGTAGAGCGTTGCTCGTGTTTGCGACCCTGCCTGAATGCCTGGATAAGTCACCACCGCGCTGTCCGCTTTGATTGTGCTAACTTTCGGTCTACCTATTTGAACAGGCAACTCAAAGAGTTGACTTGCGCACTTTGGCGATAGATAAATTGGCAATTTACTAGGTGGCTCGCGAAGCCGAGCTACCCGAGGGCCGGTCGTCATTTCAACGCCCCCAGTCCCCATCGATAACCAGCCATCATCCAAGGCTCGCACAAATCGATTGGTGTTGGCCGGGTCATCACCTAAATGCAATGTGTCTGCAACATGCCATTTTTTGTCTGCCCCGTAAAACCAGCCTCTCCTTTTCACTTCTCGCACCATATCACCCGTCCGTTCGACATTGGGCGGGCCGGGAACCTCACAAAATGATCCGGCGCGTAATCCGAGTTGCCCCTTCTTACTTTTTGAGGGTCGACGACCTGCCGCAAATAAAACCCAACATTGTTCGGACTCGTCAAACAAATAACCATAAAACGTATCAACGCCGTTGGACGACTCCACCCTCAGCCCCTGGATCACTGATTGGGGATGCCGCTGATACGGGTCCCAATTTCGTATCTTTACACCGGAGCCTTCATGACCGAATCCACTAAATTCAGCAACGGGGTTTGCGGTGGCAAGCAAATGGGGCATTTCCGATACCATTGGCATTTTCTCAGCCTTTCGACTCGCTGCCCACATCGAGAAGTTAACGCCACCCGCCGCGAGCCCTTCCGAATTAAAAGAGGCACCAAAGTAACCGAACGCAGTCGTGATCGGAGAGTAAGATGAACACTGCCGTACGCTTTGCGTTTCGAAGACCCAAAGCTTTGAATCCTGGCACTGGGATGACTCGTATCGAGCATGGACAGCCGCTGGCCGCCATCTCGCCCGGATCAAGCGGGCACCGGCAATCCCTGCCCCGGTGGCCTCAATTTTTTTAAATTCGGTCGCTGACTTACTTTTCGAATCCAATTTTCGAATGGCAATCTTTTGCAATCCCAAAGAACCAACCTCCAATGGAAACGCATAACCTTGCGGCTCGCCACCATCACTCACGGAAGTAGAAAATTGAAACTCGTTCTTCCCAACGGAGACTTCCCATTTACCACCAGCTTCAGCACGCGGAACATTAAAATAAATCTTTAACTCCGCCGCCGCTGGATTCGCTTTCCACAAATACCAACAGGCCTCTCCCGATATTTTGCTACTCACCGCCTGCAAGCCATCAAAATGACTTGAGATCAAAGCACGATCAGATTCTGGTGCCGCATGCTTTCCAATCGCACGGAAGGCCCCTTTCGTAAAGAAACCATTATTAGCATCAAAAACCAAGCGCCCGTTTTGAGGAGCTGAGCCAAAGTAAGAAACTTCCTGGCCCGTCGAGTTAACCCGTGAAGTCGAAAACAACTCTACCTGACCAGACGCTCGATTTGCCTGCGAGCCAATAACAACCAGCAGACCACAAATTAACAACCGAAAATAAATCATGCACCGCTCTCCACTTTCAAATTCCCCAATGCAACTTCTCTTAAATATTTTACTAATTTGACAGAACTGGAAAGACGTGCACCCGCACGTCCAGAATGAGGCAAATGCAACTCAAACATGCCGCACTCGTCGTTGACAAATTCACTCAATGTCCGACGCGATTCTTGACCGTGAAAATTAATTGACTTCAGGGTAATCCAATTTTCCGATTTTGCATTCACGTGCTCCAGCATTCGAATTCCGCTGGGGTGGTAAACCACCAGCGTATCCCCATCCTGTAAGAAATTCCCCCAGCGTTCGCGGAACTGGTCAATAGTTTCACAGTTTTCAAAATGCTCACCTGACAGTTCCAAATGAGCGAGAAATGAATTCGTCAGTCGCCTATTTGGCTCTATAAAAGATTCAAAGTTGGCCAAAGATGGATCAACTGACTCTCCTAAACGGTGAGCACTCCAAACCAAAGGACCACGCTGCGAATCAACTTTATCGCCCGTTAGTCCCTCGTCGCGACACTCCAGTTCCCCATAGGCGACCACAATCGAATTTTGGGAATTGATTAAGCAAGCAGGAATATTTAGGGTACGGCCAGATTTCCTCCCCCCTGAATAATGGGATGACTTCACCTTAGGATGGTCAAGCTGCCGTTGAACCATTGTCTCGAAGGCACCCACTAACTTATCTAAATCAACTAACTCTGGCTCGAGTTCTCGCAAAGCTTGGACAACCGCTTCCAACGTCGAAAGAGAAACGTCGTTTGGTTCTAAACGAATCCGATAGTTACCCGGCTCCGTGGGCAACAATTGGTAATGGGGTAAATTCCTCAATTGCGGTAGATCGCGAACCAACGTTTTCGCCTGGGGCCACGTGCCGTCAATCACCACAATCTGGCTTGGTCTTTCATTTTCAGGGATGTTCGCGAGTGTTATCGCCGTGTCAGAAGGGTACAGCAACCCAACCGAATCGCCCAATCCGAGGTTCGCGTCGACTAACCGTTCTGAATTCCCACACACCAGTTTGGTTCGGTCAAGAGCAGCACGCACCATTCTCGCAGTATTGAATGGGTGATCTCGCTCGCTAACATGCTGAACAAGAATAATTTCGGTCTCGTTCTGAATCCGAGGAATGAGACCGCAATAGCACTGCGACTGCGGCCGAAAACATTGAAAGCAGCGTGGCGACGATGGCTCAGATACCGAACCGTGTCGCTGGCGGGCATCGTTGAGGCCGATAACAGTGCTCCCCATCGAGTAAATCGCTGAACTGAAATCAATTGGAATTCAATGGCGGAAATGCATGGGAATCGAACCCACCAACCACATGATTTCCATGCGGCTCAACGGTTTTGAAGACCGCGGCCGGCACCAGCCGAGCAAGCACTTCCAAATGAATAATAACCGGCAGCGAGCGGATCGCCTTTGTGCTACCGTTTCCGCGAGTTACTCTTATACCCTTAATTTCGTTCCGGTGAAAGTATCACAACAAAAACAAAAGGTGAATGTATAACTTCCCAACCCACCCTAAAAACTCTCGGACGTAAAAACTCCGAGCCTTCAAGCCGACTCTTGCAAATTAAAAGAACCTCAATCTGGAACTAGTTTTCTGGATGATTTGCCGCTGTCACCGTGACCCAATCGAGCAACTCGCGTATCTCACCAAGCCGCTCCGCCGAAATATCTGTGTATGCCAAGTGCAAATTTTCAAGCTTCTTAAGCTCAGCCAATGGGCGAAAATCGAGCTTGTCGTCCATCTCAATCATAATTCCCAAAGAACGCAGTTCCCTAAAATTGGTCAAAGGGGATAGATCGACGACTTCCATATTGTCGAGCACGACCGCATCGACCGAATCAAAGAAGTCCACACCGAAGATTCCTACCAACCAACTTGGAGCAGGAAATTGGGAATCGTGTTTGTAAAAACCAGACGCCGAATCATATTTATGGGCAAACGTGACATGGCCATTTTGGCTCTCGACCCAGGCTCGGCCTCGTTTCTGAAGGAGGCTTCGCTGAATTGGCGGGGCAAGCATGAGTGCAAAGACTGCCGTGAGGACAAACAGGAATCGCAACGACAACTGGAATTTCCAACGGCTTTCCCGACGACTCATCCTTACCCTACCTATCGCTTGTCTACATCTGGACACGCATGCATTTGATTTGCAGATTTCCCAATTTCCGTTCGCGGAAAATAAAATAATTAACCAAATCATATGGATGCCTAAATCTCAAACAGATAGACATCCCCACGGCTTACTATTTCTTTTTGGTAATTAAAACTATCCCAACAAAAAGAGCGGCCAGCAGGACAAACACCCCAATAGCTCCTAGAATAAAAAACAAACTTTGAAAACTAATACTGCCGCCGCCCATCTTCACGCTCCGATTAAATTAACCACACGTCGGCCAGCCAAAAATTGCAAACCGGTTGACACCACGGCTTCCCCCCAAAAAAAGGAAACCACTCACTTGGACGCGGCGGGAACTAACCAGTCGAACGTGGCAACCTCCGAATCCGTTCCGCTGAACTGGAAATCCCGCAACCACTTCTGAAGGGTAGGACCGCCAACCAAACCGTCATCAAAATTGGCGGCACCCAAAGCACCAGAGTTCCCGCGATCAATAATCCGCGAGTATTCGCTGCAATCGTTGCACTTTTCGCTTCGATCAAGTCAATTCCGTTTGACGGATACAAAAAAAATGTCGCACGCGTTGCAAAAATTGCCGCAGCAAATAAACCTCCTGCGACTAAACCGAATACGACGATCAAAAAAGTGGGATATCTCGACCGCGGTCCCAGCTTAATTCCAACCAAGAAACCAAGCCACAGCAATGAAATCAGCCAATACCCAATCGATGCAAAAAGTGCAGCTACCGCAAAGACGAAAACCAGACCAAACAATTCGAAAATGCTAAAGCGATTCGCACCAAGCAACCGATCACCTGCGACACTGTGTTGGTCTCCAACTCTCTCCATCCATACCTCCAAAGAAACAGACCCATTTAAAAAGTCACTTGCATCACCCCAACGACGCCACGACTGCAGGAGTTTAGCGTCAGCCGATTAAAAACGCAAAACATCCCTCAATTCAGACGCCTCCCAAACTGAACTATAAATTCCCCCCACACAAACAATGTTTTCGTCGTCAACTCACTACGGACCTTGAAATGGATTTCCACTCTCAATTCGCTCCGAGGCGGCAGTCTTCTGAGAATCACTTGGCTCACGTTTGGGAATCAGAAAAAGAATAAATTTAACAACTCCATATAGTAATCCACAGTAGAGTGACGCAGGCACCCAGCCTGCCAGCAATGCGCCAATTGGAGAAGTATCACTAAAAGCCTCATCAGGCGGATCCGGTGAAGCCTGCCACATTTGATAACCAACTTCCAAACCGATAAACAGGGATCCCCAAAACGAAATGACACCAACAATGAGACAAAGCAACGGTAAGAGCCATCCCCGTGCACTACCGGCATACAAAGAGACGACAGTGGCCAGCAGGACACCGACAGCAAAAATGGGGTAAAAATACTCGTCGAATGGGGTTTGCATAATTTGTCCGTTTAAACGCATTTTCAGTCACTTGGAGTTGGCTCGATCTCTGGCTCTTCAACTAAACAAAGCCGTTCGGCCAACCGATCCCAAGCGTCGATTTTTGGCGTCGAAGCTACCACTAAAATAGAATACTGGCCCGTCGAATCAAACAACACCAGATGCGTCTCTCCTTTACCCGTGAGTCGCCCGCTGATGAATCCTTTTTTTTGGGAGCTTTCGAAATGCTGTAATCGGTCCTCACATCCAACAGGCATCATTAACGAACGGACTGGCCATAGATCCGCTGTCGAAGTCGGCGATTCGTTATCCAACATGAGCGCATCTCTAAGTAAGCAGTAAGGCGAGAGCCTCGGTATAATGTGACCTAGACTTTCGTAAACACCATCGTCGACCATGACGTAGAATTTCCCCTCCGCACAATCAAGTTCGTAGCACCCAGGCCCTCTGTCAGGCAGCTTGGTAAGGGTGCCCCCCGAATCCAGTTGCAAACCAATATCACAAAATTTCAAAACAATATCGTTGGTATCTTTAATTTCAACGAGCGAGGAGGAATAGGGAGCTTGCGCCCATATTGGATCGATGGCCTGATGGAACCTTCGCTCCGCCAGCTTAAACCGAACAAGCGGAATCACAATGATTGCGATCGCCACGACGAGCGTAATAATAAAAAGTGTTTTAAGTGAAAACTGTTTCATTTTAAACTCGCGATGAGTCAGTCAAGCAAACCCTTATCTGAAGACAGTGATGTAACATGCGGTCAACCCAACCGTTCTTCATTTTGGTGAAAACAAATTGGCTCGGACAGCGAGGAACAATTCGACGCTTCAATGTTACTGTATCACTTCGAAAAAACAAACTTACAAAACGTGACCGCCGGGAAGTCACCCTTGATTGCAGCCACTCTAAATCCAATAACTACGAGAAATCAAATAGATGACCAGCACTACCAACGTTAGCATTGCGACAAATTGAGCCCGGCCAATTTTCGCAATGCCAATGATCCCAGCCATCATGATGACCGTCGGACCAATGTCGCCCCATGGTATTAATGGATAGACATAACCAATCTGCCGGAATGGCCAGAATGGCTTGACGGGCCAGTCGGAAAGTCCTTGCCCTCCCGACACCACCATGTCGCTTACAAGGTGCACAGACTGAAAGCCAATTCCTACAAAAATTAAGACTGACGTTGGAATAGGTAGCGGCGGAGACTCCCGAGAGACTGCTACATCGCTTGGAAGGAATCTGGCGAAATAGCCCCCAATCCTCTGAATCCATCTAAATCTGGCCTGTGTCCACCCAAGAACGATTGAGGTTGCCACAATCAAAAGGAAATTGTGCCCCCAAACGCGATGCCCCGATTCAAATCGTTCCATATCAATCAGCATCGGCAAACCATCCAAATCTGGCACATTGGAGGCTACCGCGGAGAAGGCAACTACCTGCCAGCCATACCGTTTGTGAAGCCCCAGAGCCAGCGCCCCGAGTATCCCAACCATGGTGTGCTCTGGTGAGGTCATGTATTACTCAAGCAAGACGATGTAACTGACTGAAAATCAAGCTGACAAGAAATTTAGGAGGATTTCTAAGTTGCGTGATTTTAGGATCGCAATTCAATTCGGTTTCACTCCAACGACACTATACACGACGAAACACCGAACGCAAAAAACCCAATTTAAAAATTGGAACTGCTCAATGATTTACGATGGTCTTAAGAAACAAAAAAACAACCATCGAAAATCAAATAGAATTGAATTCCCTCAACCTCAGCTACCGACCTCGTCACCTGAATCCAGCGCATTTGCTTCTGGCCGGCAGTTAGACCTTACGTTACTGTAAAATAAGATTGCGACGGTAGCGATCAAGGCCGCCGCGCTTGGAATTGCAATTTCCATCGAGCTACCTTGCTCAACAGTTTTCGATGAACCTTGGGCTGAATCGAGTACACACCGATCGCGGTTAGACCCGCAATAATAATGAGTGATCGGATGAAAGAAATACCTCGCTTCGGCGCGAAAGAAGCATACCCGGACAAGCCGAAAATCACTGCCAAACCAGTCGACGGCACCAAAATTAGAAGAGGCAATCGGACGAGGTCATTTTCGCGATCGATTGGATGGATGTCACAAAACATTGAGTAAACAATCCAATATACTCAAACACTAAAGACAGGTACGAGAAACCCGACAATCGCGTATTTTATTGATTTTTGAATTCCTCGCTCAATTTCCATAAAAGCGTTTTCAAAAGTATAAATACCCGACCCAACACAACATTATCAAAACGCGTTCCAATGCAACTGTATTCTCTGCCATTAACGCGTCGATGTGCCCTAGCTTATTCTTGCATAAAATTTCTTTGCTAACCGCTCCTCGGTAGAACTGATTTTCGCTGAGGTCGACTGATCTTATAGCCTAAGCCTCGAAGTGCAAAACAGATCCCTAGTATAATCGCTCCCATTAGCTGATTTCCCAAGATCAAGCCAAGCACCGCCGGCCTGATAATAAAAAGCGGAGCAATTAGCCCTACCACACCAATCTCAATTACCGACAATAAAAGGCAATAGATAATCCATAAACAGATCCAGCGGATGACTTTATCCATATCTACTTTAAGAGATATCCAAATGCATGGAATTGTTACGAGTGAGCTGACGAGACCGTAGATCCAGATGATAACCCAAAATTCCGGAGCATACTGTAAAGATAAATACTGTGAAATTCCCTCGAATGGAACAATTGCGCGACCAATTCCAAGTGAAAGAGATAAGAGGAAAATACCTAACATAATCTCCCTAATCGAATAGGTAGAAACACAACTCGCGTTTCACTTCTGGTTATCTTGAACGATCTGCCATCGAGACCATAAGGAAGCAGCTTTTAATGGCACAAAGGTTATTAAAAATCCTATGAACCACGTTATCCCAGCAGATAATCGATCCGGTGGACCGCCATCCCCAATAAAATCGATTCCCAGAGAGAATCCTGCCCACGAAAATACCAGTAACAGCAAAGTCCGCGGGAACCGGACCCAAAATGTACCGCGAACCAATGTTCCCCAAACGCAAATGACGGTAAGCTGCGCGGTCACGACGCCTATTGCAACCATACCGGAAAACGGCTCTATCATGAGATAAGGCGTAAAGGTGTCAAATATCAAAAACCCAGCACAACAGCCGCCAAGTAACAGCATCAGCGATATCGTTCGGTATGTTTTAATGGCCCCAAAAATGCTGGAATCCTTTTTTATATCTGCATCCATTTTCCCTGCCCGCTATAAACAATGCAAACAATGACTGGGCCAGTTCTATACCCCATCTACCCAGATCAATTGCCAATCAATTGCCAATCAATTGCTACTCCTGGCGAGTGACGAATCAAACTTTCGTTTTTAAAGCACAAAAGCCGCTTAAATTGAAGTTCATAGGTGTACTGAAGTCAGATTGAATAACTCCAGCACGCGAATACGACTAACCGCCACCGTCCCGATCCAACTTACGCTTCTTCGATTTATCAAATTCAACAATGACTGGGTAATGGTCCGAAATTGCATCAATCTCTTTGGCTAACGAAATTGTGCCCGAACGTGAATCTCTTGCCAGCACTTGATCTGCAAAAACAAAATCAATCCGATACCGTTTTAGTTTCAATTCCTCCATGTCTTTGGACCATCTTGGAATAGTAATTGGAGACGGGCACGACACTTTAGCAGTTGAGTCGTGCTTGTTCACCACATCGACAAACCCCTTGGCCTCAACTCTCTCAACAAAGGTATAATCTCTTTGTCTAAGCCTGGCATTTGCAACAAGGAATGCCTCGTCTTTTGGCGAACAACCATTGAAGTCTCCCAGAATAATCACCCGCTCTTCTTGCTTCAGAAGCGGTGCAATCTCATCGAGAATCACGTTGACTTCGTTATATTTTCCCGGCCAAAAATGGACCACGAAGAAATGAATCCCCTGCGTTTTACAGTGAAGGTAGCCATGGTGAAATCCCGCCACCCTACGCTTGATGACTTTGATAGGCTGATTTGACGTCAACCCGACCGGAAAACCTTTTTCCTTTAAAATTACCGCATGTTCATGCCCCCAGTCTCCAGCCAATGTTTTCAGACCCGCTTCCGTATGTCCATTTAATTCCTGCAAGGCGACAACGTCTGCTTTTTGACTTCTGATCCAATCGACACCCTGCTCAATGGATTTTTTATGATTAAATCCGTATAGCACATTCCAGTTTACGACCTTCAAAACATCTCGTTCATCCGCGGAAGCAGATTGCCCGTTCAAAATGCACCCAAATAAGATCAATGGAATGCTTCCCATTAGCAGAATTCTCAATGTCGAAAATTTTATCTTATTAACGCGTGGCATCATGACCTAACCTCACACCGGGACATAAACGTCTTGAAAAAACTTCCGCCAACCTACAAGGCTACTTAAACTGCGATACATCGAGCAGCATTACACGATCAACTGCCCCTTTCCCGCCGACCTGAAACTTACCTGCCCCCGACTCAAAAAGCACAGCTAATCGATCACCAATCATCACGATCCCTTCAGACATTGGAGGAATCCCCAGCTCGCCGACATAGTTATCCCCGTCGAGAAACCATAACGGTACTTCATCGCCGTTCTCTAAAGCAACCATTTTGTGCGGCTTTTTTCCGATCGGATTTCGGTAAGCCACAATTAGACTGCGATTGGTTCTTCCGTAAGAAACGCTTAAATACACTCGATCGCCATGCACGCACATCCCCTGAACTTTCTGCCTGACTGACAGTACACACTTAGGATTCCCCATCGGTTTACTTCGCTCATAACCGCCAATCCAAGCTAACTTGCGAACTCCTTTTCTGTCCTTCAGATGATGGGTAGCTTTTGTTCGAAACTTTATCCCAAGTGCGAACTCCCCTACCCATAGAAATTTTGGAGATACTGAACAGAAACTAGCTTTTGTTTCACATTCCTGCATTGCGATTGCGGTAACCGAATCGGCGCGATTCTTAGAAGTAAGATCTGACAACTCAAACTGCAACAAGCGATCATCAGAAGTCGCCATTAGAAAATCATCCACAACCGCGAGGCCGCCAACATGCCCGCGGTCCGGTTCTCCGTTGGTATCCAAAAGAGCAACACTGTCAACAATCTTTCCCGTTACCGAATTGATAATCGAAACAACGGAAGGGTCTCTGGCAGCGTAGTGAGAGATAAAAATCAACTTCCGTGAAGGGTCATAAGCAAGCCCCTGTGGCACGAATCCTCGCTGCAAACCCGGGATGACCGGGCCAGCAACTGTGGAAGGAGAAACGAAATCAGCACTGACGCCATTCCGCAAAAAAGGGACTTGCTTCAGCGCAGTGCCCTGCCCAAATACATTTGCTCCCATGGTGTTAGCAAACAAAACAGCCATCACATGAGTCAACAAGATAAGTTCAATCAGCTTGGATTTCATCAAAGATATGTTAAACGAAATAAAATCGCTCTTATATCCCTAGCAAAGACAATCCGTTTCAAGCTAAAGCCGCGATTCAAGAAGCTAATTCGTTTAAACAGGAGTCTTTTTAACAGAAATCTATGGAGTTGAACCAATCGGACTACCTGGTGGCACCTTCAACTGTTTTGAGTCTGGCAGCACCGAATACGGACGCTCTAAATAGCGATTTATCCGCCAATTCTGAAGCTCAAAGAACTTTGCATCCAGTTCATCACCGGGCGCGGGCAACTTGGTCAAAACATGTTTCAATCCTGAAAATGCGGCAAGCCTAACCTCGACATCAGCACTGCCGTTATCCGCGAGGGCCAACAATTGATCGATCACCGTTTCGATGACGACACGTGACACTCTCCAACCAGTTTTTCGATTTGTCGTCGCGAAGGTTTCGTCAACTACCAAATGTATTAACTGGACAGGTGTCAAATCATCGGGCGCTTCTGCTTGACGCGCCACGCGTCCCAACCGCTCGTGCTGAAATAATTCATTGAGAGTCAAATTCGTTGCAACTTTCACCGCGCCCATCGGATCAAACACACGCCCAGTTTGTCCCGGAAATATTTCCGGATCTCTGATGGTCGAATAGGGCCGCGGACTAATCGACTGCACAGTTTCTTTCCTAATCAGTAATTGATCGGGATGAATCGTCTTTAACAATCCAGAAATCACCGCTTCCTGACTCGCCCGCTTAATTGGCAAATTGTCTGAAATGGAATGATTCGCACCACCACCAGCATAACCGTAGGAATAATCGTGACCTCCAATAAGCTTCCCCGCCGCTTGGAGTTGATACCGATGGTGAAGGTAAATTGGAGTCAAATATTGCGCGATATCGGCTGTCGTCGTTCCGTCAGGCAATAAACGTGCGTCAAATTGATCAAGCGCAATCCGCCGAACTTGCATCACGTGGTCAAGCTGCTGGAGTGGATCCGTACCATTGTCCCAAAGGTTGGCCATCGGATGGGCCGCACCGGCAGGCCGAGCATCCGAATCAGAAATGAAAATCATCTTAGCTTCCGCCGCTTCATCTAAAATTGAGTTGAGACCAAGTTCCTCTTGTTCTTGATTGGCATATTGTGAATAGGCAAATTTAACAGAGACCTTATCCCATTCTCCAATGCCAACCGCATACGCATCACTCAAATCGAGCTGGCCTTGATCGCTAATTTTCACTCTTGGTGCCGGATAGTCCATGACGGAAGCTCGATCACCGTAAGTACTGGCCGCAAAATTATGCACAAAACCAATGGTGTGCCCAACCTCGTGAGCTGAAAGCTGACGAATTCGAGCCAGCGAAACTTCTAATGCATCCCCTTTTGCAGCTAAATCGGCCAAGGTCGATTCTTCGATGATGCCGCCAACGCCGCAGCAAGCACAGCGAAGATTTGGTGGCAGCGGGTCGAGAGCGTTCACTAACAACTGATCTTGCCGAACACGAAGCGAGCCGAGCGTTACGTGCCCCTTCAATATCTCACCGGTCCGAGGATCAACAACACTTCCACCGTAGCTCCAACCGCGAGTGCTACGATGAACCCACTGAATCACGTTGTAGCGAACGTCCAGCGGATCTGCGTCCGGAGGCAGTAATTTCACTTGGAATGCGTTCTTAAACCCCGCCGCTTCAAACGCGTCATTCCACCAACTCGCTCCTTCAACCAATGCATCTTGAATTTGCTTTGGTGCGCCGGCATCGACATAGTAAACGATCGGCTCTATTGGCTCAGACAATTTCGCCAGCGGTTCTTTCTTCACCAAACGATGCCGTGTAATCCATCGCTTTTCCAAAGATTGATCCAACGGCGTGGCATAATCAGAAAAAGTAATGAATATCAATGGGCTACGCACATCGTAGGTACGAGGTTGATACTGATCATCCGGCAGTTTCACAAACGAATGGTGCTGACGCAGCGTTACCGATTGAGGCGTGGGTGTGGTTTGCCGGACGTACTTCCCCGGTTTTTTAGAAGCAAAGGTTAGCGTCGCTTCCAATTCCGTATTATTGGGAAACGCCTTGCAACGTGGTAGAAAGACCGCAGACCGCTTTGCATCCAGCGAAAAATCACCTTGGTCAGTGGATTTCAGTGTTCCAACCACTCCATGCATATCACTTAGCAAAAGATCCGTAATATCTGTCAGAAAACAGTCGTCTGTTTCCGCCGCCACTTTTCCACCCCAAACAATCGATTGGGCAAACGACTGTTCAACCGCTGTTCTCTCCAACTGATTCTCTGTCTTCGCTCGAAACCGAAGATTCCGTTGAATCATAAAAACCTTAGGGCCAACCCGCGTGAATCTCACGACCTTTTGATCACCCAATTGACCTCGATCGAGACCGACTGGGTTTGAACCCAAACCCGTGGCAAGGGAATGAACATATAACAACTCTTCACCGGCCCGCTCAATCTCAAGATAGACTTTCCCCGTTTTCTCATCCCAAAAAAATGGAAGGTAACCGTCATACCGCTGCATTGAGTTGGTAAATTCTTCGACTCCGGACAGTTTTGGTTTTTCTTCGACTTCCTTGGCCCCGTCCTCTTGCATTGCCAAGCAACTTCCCGTCAGCGCGAGCCATATCAAAAAAAATTTCATAACAAATTCAGCCTGTTACTATTTACAAAAAGCGCAGTCATCAACGGAACTATAACTAAAGACGAATGCAATCCTTCAAACCATGTAAAAGGTGGGTCGAGTCCACCAAAAGACTTTGCGCAAAGCCAACACTATCAATTTCACCTGGGAAGTTTATGTGAGAAAAGCCAATCGTAGACACCATCTACTTTCTTAATCTCACCAGGGGCGGAGCCATGATTGGCACCTTCGAAATATGTAGTTTTGACCACAGTTGAACCAAGTTCCCTGATTCGTTTTTCCATCGCCCGAATGCCGTCGACACGGAGTTTCGAATCCTTCGTTCCTACCATTACCCAAAGAGGCAACTCGACCATTCCGCCGATGCCGGACATATCGGGAATGAAAGCTTTGGGAATAACAGCAGCAAAACGATCTGGTGAAGCCATAGCCCACTCCCAAGTCCCCTTCCCGCCCATACTGTAACCGATGCAGTAAACGCGATTGGGATCAATGGATTGATTTTCCTTAAGAATATAATCCAGCATTTTATTCAGAGAAGCAGGATCCCAGTGGCCCTTGCTCTGTGGCACAAGAATGCTGACCAGAGGGTGGTTTTCCGAACGCCCAGTGAACCGCTTCACCTCCCCCTTCCACTTGAAGCGTTCGAGATTCCCATTGGATCCTCCTGACCCGTGAAGGAAAATCAAGAGCGGGCTCTTTTCAGAATTCGAACCCGCCTCAGGCTCCGAAGCAACCGGATGGTAAAGCAATACCTCAGAGTTCAACCGCTCAAAACCTGCCGCAATATCGTCCGGCACGGAAACGACTTCCAAACGTAAGTTCCCGCGGACATCGCCCGTTTTCCGTCGACCTTGCGCCTCAGATGAACTACTGAGAGATAAGAAGGTTAGCAAAGCAATTAATAGAGCAGTAAGAGGTTTCATGTTAGACCTGCGAGTTAGACAGCGTTCATTTTTTCAAGGTTCATAATTGAGTTGTTACACCAATTTAACCACCGAACCAAATTTTATCAAAGGATCAGAAAGGACGACAACCAACATCGGATCAACATGGATTTGAGGTATTTCATTATTAATTACGCCCCCACTCGACTACGCTTCCAATATTAATTCTGTCAAAGCACATTAAAATCCAAACGGATTCAGATGCATTGAACGTTGCGGTTTCCTTAAGACCACGCGTGCCTACCGCCAGCAATCTTGACCAGAACAACCTCGGTTCCATCACTTCCAACAATAGATTTTCCTACCGCCACAGTCGTCACCTTATTCGGAATCATCCGACCAAACTCCAAATTCGTTTCCTGACGGTCCGGAAAAGTGAAAGCGTCTACCTCCGGGGAATCGGAATGTCTCTCGGACAATCGAACCTCCCGCCGCTTGAATCTTCTCTAACGTGGACTCGAGATCAGCACTGTAGAAAATCAGCAAAGCGCTTCCGGTCTCTGTTCGTACGCACAAGTCAGACTTAAAGAAACCACCATCAAGCCCTTGATTCGAAAATGCCATATACTCAGGTCCAAAATCTTCAAACTTCCAACCAAACACTGTCTCAAAGAATAGTCTGGTTGCTCCCATGTCAGAACATGGAAATTCTACGTAATTTAGTTTTTCATGATCATTCATTAGATCAATTTTCTCCGAGTTTCTTTTTCTACTTTAGCTGAACAAGTTGTGAAACATCCGATTTAAACCCTTCGATTCGAGACAGATAAATCTGTTGAGCATACCTATTAATTGTCTGATCCCAGCTCTAACATGTCCGACTGAACTGGGCGTTGCTTGCTAATCAACGTCACAGGAATTTTGAGTCAAAGGAACAGGGCGACTCACAACCATGGCGATACAAAAACCAATTAAACCGCCGAGATAGCTTGCGTTGTGTATATACGCCACACGCACGAACGCCCACGTATCGGTAATTTGAAATTGTTTAACAAAAGACGACCAAGCGCTATAGTCGGCTCCAGCTCCTCGCCACACACCGTAAAAATAGCCGGCAACACCAGCCAGCACACCGGTCCCGAAAACGATCCCAAATCCTTTTATGATTGCCAGATAAGCGATCGTGCGAGGCTGGTTAGGTATCAAACGCCGAGCAAGGAACCAGGCAAAAATGACCCCAACCCACCAACTCGCAAGAAACCCAATACAGGAAACAAAGATACGATTACTAAGCCCAAAATCGGCAAACTTAAACTGTTCAAATTTGAATTTGGTGAAATATTCGGGGCCGATAGAATAAGTAATTTGGTCATGCAAAATCCCATAGCACCCCGCCACCAACGCTCCCAGAACCGCCACGACAAACATGGCACCTAGGTCAGCCCGGGCAATGCGTGGAACCAAATATTTCAAAATGCATCTCCCTTAACTGGCAAACCCAGCACAACGAACATTTGCTGTTTCCACCGCCAAACCGACGGCCACCAACAATTCTAAAACTATAGCCGCTCTTTCCGCGCTCATGCAAGTTTACCTAGTTACATCAAGCAAGTTGCAGTTGCTCCTCGCCCCCGACCTGCATTAACCGTTTGGGACACTTAAAGCCGCTATTAGCTTGGATGTATAAACCGCTTGGATAACAGGCTGGCAAAAATTCCCTCAGATTTCCAACACTCGCAAGAACAACAGCCATTTTGACAAAATTGGGATGGAGAGTAAGCCCGCTTTACACAGATGGAGCTGCAGGGGACGTCTCCAGAAATAAGCAAACTGAAAATGTGACTAGGCATATTTTCGATGGCGAAACTGTTAAGTTCAATCTTGTCGACTGGCGACGTAGCGGCCGCCAATCTCACAGTTGACAATGAAAATCGCTAGAGTGCACCACCTCAAAGAGATTAGCTACTGCCAACCTATTCTCCTATTCACCATAGCGAACCTCAATATAGTCCTCGAGAACATGTCCCAGCGACTGGGCTTCGTTCCATGAGAGCAAGCCCCCTATCTGCCACCATTGAATGCCATTGGGTGTCCGAACTCGAACTTGAACTGAGCTTTGGTTATTGGAAGGCTGACCTGTTGTCCGTGTTAGATTGACACGCGCATCGATCACGTCTTGGCGAGGTCGGACGCGTGACGGACGCAATCGGGCCGGCCAACGAGACGCGGTTACGCAATTGGGGTTAATTTCAAACCGCTCCTCAAACAGATAGACCGAGCCAAACGCCAACAGTCCGATCGCGGCTGCAGCAATCGAAAGGGTCAGGGAAATAGTCGGATTGCCGGGCCAACTGCCCATTTCAAAAAACGAATCGACACCAAAATAAACCGCGGCCAACCACAACAAAATGCCAAAAAATCCGACTCGGCCCAGGCTGGGCCAGCCAACTCGCAGCCTGTCAGGTTCAATCGTCCAGTGGAGCGAATATCGACTTCCTTCCTTGCGTTTAGGATGCTCATTCCGAACCAGTTTCCGGCCCAGCAAGTTGGTATTAAATTCGATGTCGTCCAGAGAATCAAAGCCTTGAAATTTCTTGATAGCCTTCTGAAATCTGGCCGGGATAGCTTCTAACGACGAAAACTCGGTTTCCGATCCATCTTTCCAAACAAGGACATTCCTCGCTTTATCAATTCCATCGGGTAACTGGATCCGGATTTGCTTAAAACCGGCGAGCCGTTTTTCAGATGGCAATGGGTCGTTTTTCATGGAAGAAGCATTCAATTGGTGTGGGAGGGATGAATTTTTTGCCGCATCACAAGGTAGGGACACTCCACTAAGTTATTGGGCAATGCCGACGCTGCGTACTGGTACGCCGTCGGGATATTCGTTCAGTCGCCTGTTTTATTCCCATTCCAGCAAATTTTTTTGGATACTTATTGTTTTGTTTTTAGGACAAACCAAAAGGAACTGACTTAGTTTATTGCCAACTAGATCTGCCACACTTCATCGCGAGTGCCATTTATTGAGTGGAGGATTATCCTAGCTCTTTAACCGCCCTCCAAGCCATATCAAACGCCGTCTTCAAATCAGCGCCCGGCGCAGAATCGCAGTTGGCAATAGTGATTCGACCAAATGGCTGACGGCCTTTTTCAACAGAGTCTCGTGGACCACTGACCGTGTACCCATGAGCCCAGCGATTAACTGTAATGCTCTCGATGTCTCGGTCAGCATTAAATAGTGACTTGGGAAGCATCCCGCTTAGGTGGCCGCGTATTTCTTCTTCGTACTCGGAAAACTCTGTGTCCAGCATCATATACCTTGCCTCCTCATACTGTTCCTGCTCAGGCGCACCGTAGGTCTCTCCATAGGGACAGCTGATCATCTGCACAACACACGGCTGGTCGGGAGTCTGGGAATATTGATAACCTCCCATGCTCACCGGAAAGTCCATGAACGCGACCTGATGCATATTCCCCGGGGACATGGCGAGCCCAAGCTCCAGCTCCTTGAACGCTTTCCAGTTTCTTAACCCAACGCTCGAATATTGCAGCGGACTTTTCATCTGGAGGCTTAAAGCCTGAGATTGTGCTTTCGGAAGATCAGGGACGAGATGCGGAATGATCATATTGTAGCAGGCCATAACGACAGCTTTGCCGCGTATCTGATATGACTTGTTATCACTGATATAGCTAACCATCACATCGCTTGAGTCTTCGGGTGTACCGCCATGGCGGACATTAACCACGGTACTATTTAATCGAATACGCACTCTATTATTTGGCTTGTCCAACTCGGCGTAATCAAATTTCGCCATAACGAGTTCTTCTGCGTTGCTGCCCTCCGCGACGTTCGGAATCATCTTTTTCACCAATGCCCGGGTAACGCCAGCATTGCCGCCGGGAAAGTGATAAATGTAGGGGTTGTTTTCGTCATAGACTGCCTTGGGAGCGAACCCCATGGCACCACAGCCTTTTGCTCCCGCAACACTCATTAATTCAGTAGGTGCACTGGCCCAGTCTAATCCTGAGTTTCTTGCCATTCTTAAGACATCAGGATCGTCAATTTCTAAATCGTTTTTTAGGTAATCGAAGTAATTGGTGCTGCGAATATATTTTTGCAACTCCTTTTTCGGAACGTCGATCGCATGCAGGCCACCGCTAAGGGCTCGTAAAAGTTGCTCCTTGCCTCGCGCGGTTAACGGGGTTTGCTGAACCGCTTCTTCGTTGGTCAGCCTTCCACTCATCAAAATCCCTTCCACATAATTTGGGTAGTTGCAGAACGGGTGTAAAACAACTTTGTCTTCTCCGAAAACGCCCTGGTTAAAAAATGTCCCCGCTCTTAATCCGTTTGCTTGGTAAAAATTTCGATCGTAAGCTGTTTCGAATCTTTTCGGATCAACACCAATGTCTCGAAACAATCTTTTCACTGCAGGACTAGCGTGGTTGGGTTCCACAATTGATTGAGAACCACCATACGTGATAAGTGTTTTGCCATTGACGGTATGCTCGGTTCGCTTCGCATGCCCACCAAAATCATCGTGGTTGTCTAAGATTAAAATCTTTTTGTCCGCGCCATGCTCTTGTTGATAGTAGTAGCCTGCCGCCAAGCCACTTAATCCACCGCCAACAACGATTAGATCGTACTCCTCATTTAAACGGCTAGTGACTCCCCAATCCGCTTTGCCATCTAACGCTTTAGCGTGAGCATGAATATTTGAACTCGGATGGCTTCCCCGCAGTCCCGTCAAAGCCGGCGGGTAATAGGAAGGACTCATGGCGGCCATGGCAGTCTGGCTTAGATTGGCCAATGGAAGCAGGGAGCTTCCAGCGGCTACCAAGGTTCCGTTGACAAAATCTCTTCTCGTTATCTTGCTCATCTAAATAAAGATTCCCTACGGTTGTGTCAGAAATGTACACGAACAAAGCCATGACGGAACACATTGCTGTAACTTTTGGTCGTTAGCTCAAAAACAAGCAATGCCTCTTTATAACAGTCAGACAAGGATGAACAAATTTTTAACGGTCAGCTCAAAGTTATACCCCCCACATTTCATGGTGAGCCAATTTTCTATTCCAGTGAATGACAACCATGTCGATCCTCGCTTTACTGTCTGCGATCGAAAAAGCTCATCCTTTTTTCGTACTGTCCTTAATGGTCAAGGCACGATTACAGAAATCTCACAACGTCCACGGTCGCGTTCGCAACAAAGCTCATTCGAGGCTTAGTAAAGGGTCAATTCTTCTTAGCGGTCCGTAGACAACCTGAACAAAATAAAACCCAAGTCGAATGACCGCTGCCAGACAGACAATACCTACCCGCACCGTCTAGAAGTGTCATCCTCAAGCTTTCAGATCGAATTCTAATTCCGCCTTTTTGCTCCGTTATCGAATACGGAAAATCATGAGCAAGCGTGCGTTGATTGGAAGTAATAGCAAGGCAATTTACGCGGATATTTTTTGGTAGTCAGAAGGATAAATAACCAAGCGGGAAATTATGGCAACACGCGGAAGAAACCATGCAAAGACGCGTCGAAACGCGACCGTGAATTTGTCATGAGATTCACCACCGCCAAATTAAAAGATCACGGCACCCGGATCGCCCGCAGATCGGCATTTCGAGAAAACGCTTGCCCATCGATTCTGCTCGCAAATTCGTCGTATGCAAATCTGAATTGAATCAACAGATTGTCACAACCGAGCAAACGCGGCCCGCACAGACAAAACATAGGCAATGAATGCCGGTACAGCAAGAAAAAGTAGAAACCCCGCGCCATCAAAAGCTGCCGCAACATTGGTAAGTGCATCAAACAAGAGGACAAAGGCAAGCGAACAAAACAAAATTAGTCTTCGCCAAATCGGTGGCCTCCCGTTCGTGCGCATCGATAGTTCCCGAAATCCAAATTCATATCTCGCAAGAATCACAACTGCCATTGCGATGATACCAAGTGTTTGTAGCACAACCATTACGACAATCACCCAAACCGAAGGTTCCGCTCCCGGCCTATCCAGACCTTTCGTAAAAAACCCAAGCAATGCAAACAAACCGGCAGGGATTACAGCGATCACAAGCGGCACATAAAGATCCCGCAAAGGCGATAGGCGAAAAGGTTTTACATGAGCAAAAGACTGGGCATCGCCATCAATGCCAATTTGCTCCAACATCGTTAAACTCGCTTTCCGAAAAGGCTGACGGCCGTGGTTTGACTGTTCCTTTTAACTGCCGACTGAATTATCTCCAGCCTAACGAAAATCGTCGCATGGACGTGCCAGATAGAATCGAAATCGTTTATTAAAAGCTAAAACCCAGCCACTCAATGACAAACCATTACCAACCCATGATCTCAGTTACTAATAAAATTCCGACGGCGATTATAGCAAAACCTAGCTACCGCGAGGCAAATTAAGCATTGATTTTCGACAGCACGAAAGCGCTTAACTTTGGTAAAAATTTAGTCGCCCCAAAAATATCCCGCCCGTGATTAACGAAACAGGAACTGGAAAACATCGATTTCAAAAACAAAGTCCAACGACGGTGCGCTCCATGGCGGGCTATCACGCTTTCTTCCGGCTGGTCCGAAACTGCAAATTTAAAATTACGATCATACCGCCAATAATCAGAGGAATAAAATACGTAACCTTAATGACAAACGGGGTAAAAGAATCTACAGCCTGTGCGAGGACTATCAACAAACCAAGAACTGCCGTCGACAACATCAAGGCCCTAATTGAAACTTGCCAAGATGAGTTGTGAACCACCACGACTATTCCCGCTAGTGTGAGCCCGACCAAGGTAAAGTTCAAGGCAACTCTTCCAAGATCATATTTCCGGGTTCTATCCCCGTTGGAAAAATCGCTAAATTCCATGAAATGTAAGGGAAACCCAAACCGCTTACCGGGGTATTCCACAACAAATGTTCCATCAGGCAGAGTTATAACCATGCCGTCGGCCTCGATTGATCGCTTCAGTGACAAATGTCCCGTGAACACCGGTATCAACCAAATCGCAATTAATACCCAACACAAAATCGACCAATTTCTCGGGTTCAGCTTTTGGCTAGGAGTCATGACGTTTTGTATAAGTTTTGTATAAGTTAACGGGAAAATCCACAGTGACCAGCGAAACGCAAATAGATGTCTCTCCGACTCGACGAATTCATGTGCTGTGGCGAGACCAATCGATCTTAAATCAAAAATTTGCGACTTGCACCCCATGAGACCCAATTCATTGGCCTTTGTTAATTTTCGAAAATTAAGTTTTCGAACACTTAATCTGCGATAACTTAGTTTGCGAAAATTAAGTTTTCAATTGAATCAAGTGCAATTGAATCAAGTGCTAGAACACTAAATTCCGATGCCATCTCGCGTCAAAACGATTTGGAACGCAGATTCGCTCCCAAATTTTAGTATCCGGTCAGTGCGAACCAGAACCGAACGACTTCCAAGTAAAATTCTGAGGAGTCGCAGATCAAAGCATTTCCCAAGAGATCGCAACCTACGAAATTTTAGTTGTTGATAGCTGGATAACGCTCCAACCAGTAATTTTTCCCAAACGCAAGAACGAGCGGCCACAACGAATCGAGCAACCTTCTGCACTGCTACCGTTTCTTGGTTTCGGGTGTCCAGGTTACCGTCGAGCCTGCTTTGTAAAAGTCAACAGAATCCGTTGGCTTAAATTTACTTGAAACGTTTCCGCTGGCCGCGAGATCCGATGCCAAATCGAAAATCTCAACGGGCGCTCCCTCCTTCAAGTTCAGCTTATCCAAGTCGATCCAGACGACGTTGGGCATATCAGTAAACTCGAAGTAGTAACGCCGATTCGTATTATCAATCACCGTTCGCCAGAGGGTTGCCGATACATTTGGCCTATCCGGATCGTTTGCACCGATTGGCGTGGCAGCGTTCCGCATCACACTTAACACCCCCGCGACAGACGCTTGATAAGACACTGGTTTTTCCGGAAGCTTCGTTAAGTAGTAAGCGGCCCGAGCAAATCGATCCTCCGCCTCCGCAGTTCCAGGTAGCGGCTTTTTACCACCCAACCCCTCGTACTGTTTCAATAAGACAAGCTGGTCATCATAAATTGGCGAGTTAGTCATGACGGTGTACTGAGGGCCGTGGTGAATAACTGTCTTTCCATCGAGAATTTCAATAATTGCCGAATCGCCCTTGGCATCGCTGAGTGACATGTGAAGGGGTGCATCGAGTTTCTCCCCTTTATGGACAATTTCGATGCTCCTCACATCAATTGATTTTGTAGCCTCCACTGCCTCTGCCACTGTCGCAAAGTTGTCAAGATAAAATTGAGTCCAAAGCGAAATGGCGATCCCTTCACGATCTGGCTTCGGTTGGCCATACTTCGATTCCGCTAAATAAAGGAGATTTGCGCCCAACCCTGCTTCATTGACGCCATCAGCGACTGCACCGTCCCACACAACCGCCACGACGCTACCATATTTCGAGGTCCACTTAACCGAGTTGTGGCCGGCCAATCCATCGCGTTCAATCCCCTTAGGCATTGCGTATAACTTGGTGCCCATTTTCTCAGTCCAGTCCATGTTCCGGCCAGTGAGAACAGGCTGTCCTTTTATCACCCACAGAATGCGGGTACACGCGTCGGCGTTCATCACAACAGCCAGGCTTAACGCAATCACAACTGAAGCAACTATTTTTTTGGCGGCTTTTTTCATATCTGTATCTTTGATTCAGTTGATAAACTTCCTAATCGAATTGAATAATACCGATTTGCCTTTCCGAAGTGTACCCTCAAAATTCGCTGTCCAAAAATTTGAACTGACGTGAGAAAAAGTTCAGCAATGAACTTCATTTATTCGTCCTACGACAACGCCGGATCTGGGGCTGTCTTGGCAGCACGACACAGTAATAATTAGAGGTTGGAATACAGTGTGAACGTTGCATTTACGGTGTCTGGAACGGCGACTTCCATCTCCGGATTCTCTCTAAACGTGAATTCGTTTTCCTAAGGCCATCGTCTTACCAACAGTCAATCTCCTTTGGGTGTTGAGGATACGAGTGGCACCGCGGTCGAGAAACTCATTCCCAGCTCTCCCTTGACGGCACTATTTCTGGTTAGGAATTATCCTGACCGGCGGACAAACCAGGATCCTCCGTCCGATTGCCGGTGGTGCCGGGTTGAGCGGGTTCAAGTTCGATGTCGTTGCAACCGTGCTGGAACACTCCTCTGCTGCCCGTGTAGGAGTAACTAAAACGCGGGCACTTTTCCCCTGACAACATCGTAGTTAATCATCATCAAAAGGTGTACCTGCAACATCCATCCTGAGAAAGATTTATCCGCCGTGTCGAGCGATAAAATTTTCATGTAGGAAATATTATTATTCTTACGGCGAGAGGTCGCCGGTTAGCCAGCCCCAAAAGCCAATTTTCGGTCAAGCCAAAACTGTCCAATGGCTTGCTAGGTTTCGACGGGAAGTGGCTTAAGAAAGCTCAAATGGTGGGCGGCGTGTACAGCATGAAAATGGTAAAAATCATCATTTGACATGCTTCCAAACCCGGGGTGCGGGTGCATGGGTTTGGCTGATTGGGTTTGGCTGATTCGAGAAACAATGCCACACATTTCTTGAACTTGTCCACCTCGTGGCCATCGTCAAGGTTGTCAGCAGGTACAAAAATCTTTGCAGTTCGGAACCCGTTGGGAGACTTGCCTGCCAAAAGCTTGGGAAGCAGTAGCCACCGTAGAAATGGACGTAACGGATAACCAATGATCACCATCCATCGTGGATAACCCATCAGGCTTCCTTCGATTGTTAGTCGTAAGTGACAAGATATCTGAGCTAAAGTCCAGTTCCCTGATTTTACATAGCCACCGCTGAGGAGTGATTCCGATTCTTGGACGGCATCGTTGAGACATTCAAACATCAGATTTCGTCTCATGGTCTCTGAACTCTCAAACAGGATAAATGTCTTGAACACCGCCCGTTAATTATCCATCGCTAAACCATGCGCGAGTCTGGATGATCGTTGGCCGCACCGTAATGCATCTCAATTTGCCTTTCAATGCGCTTATATCTCCGCATCATGGACTTGATGGTTTGATCGCGTGTTTTTTGATTCAGTAAAGATTTGCTAATTGCGAGTTCAAGGCATACTTCGGGCGGCGCAAAAGTGGCTTCGATACCCCTTGAGCCAAGTGCTTGAAATACCCCTTGGATCGCCATGATCTCGTCATCATTTGTGTTAAATGCAAGATTGCGAAAATACCTACCCACACCCAGGCGATTAATATTCGAGCGAAGGATATTGCGAACAGCAAAAAAGACAACCGTCTCACCATCTTCATAGAATGCCATTTCGATATGACCAGTGCCAAAATGGCTGGTCAGCCGCGCCAGGCGATAAAGCAGTTTAGGAATGTCGGGGGCAAGCAGATACATTGAAACCATTCCAGCTCTTACTCCCGCATTGAGCGCTTTTGAAGCCGGTCTTGCGTTAACACAGATCGCGATGTCGCCAGAAGAATTTAGCTGAAATGTGCTTCCGTGAAGTTTCGAGACTCGCGTTCGCGGCAAAAAAAAACCTCGAACTTGGTTAAACCCAGCCCGAACGCCCGTGTACATTGCCAGCAAATAAAGAGTTCGGTTCAAGTTATCCTACTAGATTGAGTCGTTACATAAATTTATTTAACCACAAAGCTTCCGCGGCAAAATCTTCCTAATCTCGGAACCAGTAAACGACTCGGAACGGATCGGAATTCCAAACGAACACAACGCTTGCAAGTATCAAAAAATAAGTACTTAGACAAAAGATGCGTTTCGCAATCATCAATTCGCCTATTGGCCGCTGAGCAAATGGATGGACGACACCCCACACCAAAGCGATAGGAATTAAAACCGGCGTCGCGAGACAAAACAAAAAACAACCAAACCCAGATATGAAAGCCAAGATGTTAGCTACGTAATTGGCTGGTGATTCACCAAATGTCGGTGGGCGTCCCAGAGAAGCAGTCGTGATAGTCCAACACCCGTAAAGCAACACTAAAACAATGACCGGATGGAGATAGAAAGTCCACCAAAGTAAAGCCATACTCCCGCGGAGCGAATTCGCATTCTTCACGACCGCCACCTCGTTCGGTAGCGCCCGTTCGTCCAACGATGTTGTTTTATAGGGATTCTCGTGAAGCATTCTTTATCTGCGAACGATTGCAAGCAACATACCAACGGTTAACAAAAATCATCTAGAAACCTCTGCCCAATCGAGTAGATCAAACCAAGTCTGACCTGTCAAAGTGACAACAGGCAATCACCCTCGCAAAAGCCAGTTCCCGAAAATCACTTTTCCCGAAAATTACTTTGCCCAATACCAAACCGTAACGATCGATTCACCGTGATCAGATGAGTGCGAGATGGAAACAACTCGATCAGGCCCAACCGTGGTTGCAAACTCAGCAACCTCTTGAAAGACAGTATCCCAGCTTTTGACGATTGCCTTAAACTTCTTGAATTTGATTTGTAGCATAAATTCTTATTCCAGCAGACAACGCTATCGTGCCCGAGCACCTCGGTTCGAGCGTAAACAAAAATTCTGATTACTTTGGTATTCTCCGCCAGAGCTAAAATATTGCCAAATTTTGGGGAATTGGATTAAACAGAATCATGTAATTGGTCAAGCGATCGCTACGAAGAGTAGCCAATTCGATACACCGAACATTTGTTCCTATGGCAACAGAAACTCGATTCTATTTGACCCATTTCCGGTGAATCAGCAGCACAAGAATTCGAATAAAAAACCCAGGACGATATTCGGCAGCTTTCGATCTCAGTCGATCAATATGAGTCTGCAGATCCTCCCCCGTATCAATCCATTCACACTCCCGATTTGGAACATGAGTACCACATCCCGTGCAAAATGTTTTATCCGCAAGATAAAGATAAGGATTGACAAGATAACTTCTCACAATCTCTTCTGGCATTTGAGTACCAGCACCACATTTAGAATGGCGGTAGATTTGCGGTTCGTACTCAAGAGTTTCCGCAGATCTCAATTCCGGCGGAAGCGTTACGTATTCCTCCTGCTGTCCATCGGATCTCAGAACCTCGTGCTCGGCGCAGTGCGTTTTGAACAAACCCACTTCGATATATTCATGACAATAAGGGCATCGTTTATCGTCCATAATGATTCTTATCTTATCGTTATTTATTGAATCACAGATAAAAGCCGCGGCCGAACTTCAGGTCTCATGAACCGAACTAACGACAGCGAAACTCTAACAATCACGCCATAGATACAAACGGAAAAATCCACCAGCAACCAGTAATTCGACATCTTCAGCTTACACCAATCAAACTTGGCTTCCACCCGGTTGCTACCCAAGTTTGTTTTGATCAAGTCGATGTAGGTTGACCAATTTCACCACCTGCGAATAAAAAGTTGAATCGTTGGACCAGAAGTCCATCAGTTCGCCTTCCCAATTCTGCAAAGTTGCAAAGCCCTCCGGAACATACAAACGAGCGTTCCATTGAAAATTTACGGTATGCCCAAACAAGGCAATCGCGATCTCTCTTTCGTCTGCTTGAATCAAATGCCCTGGCGCATCGATTAGATTGCGTGCTTCTCCATGTAAATTACGTAGAGCCTCTATTACTAGCATTTCGCTGTGCTCGTAGAGCGGCCAGTCCGTCACCTGAATGAGAATTTCGCTACTCAAGAGTTTGAGAAAATTTCGGATGAACGCAGCGGTTTCCAACGGTCGATTCGGGCAGGCAAATTGAAAGGAGTGAGAGGGCGATTTTGATTTCCTACAAGGAACTGACGTAACGTTGTGGTCAGCCAACCAAGTCGCAATTTCCGAATCAGTTAAACATTGCATAGTTGGCCTCTTAAGACACGCTCGATCACCGTATCGGAATCATTAAATTTCCACTAGCCAAACCAACCAATTGATTCCGAGCAGTGGAATCTACCCAAACAATATTAAACGAACCAGCAAATACCCAACTAGACTTCCGCCTGTGGCCTTGTTGGTGCGAGTTTTTGAAGCTGACTTATTCATGCAATGCTGTAGCACCGAATTTCAGAGTGGCGATGAGATATTCCGTGGGTGTCGCGTGAACAATACCATTAGCACCGGGATAAACGACATCGCATTCCACACCAAATTCCTCGCAACGCTCCTGCAATTTCACCCCAAAATTGGAGGTGTGGGTGGGATCTTTCTGATTCTTTCCAATCGCCGGAGCACTGTTGTAGAACAGAGCAGATGGAGGGTCACCGGCCGTGACCAGCGCGTAGGGAGAGTACTCGGCAATCCACGGTAAAATTTGATTACGTTCAGCAAGAAATTCGGCAAAATTTCTTTTGCCAAATGCATGCCCTCCATAGCGACTGTTGGGAGTCCATGCCTTCATTTCCTGTGGATCAAGGGTGGTCTGGGGGGCCTTTACAGCGACGCAGGAAAGCCGAGTGGACTCTCGCGACACTGGATCAGCGCTTCCCGGTTCGGCCAAGTCATCGTGATAGAGCAGCCAGAGACTTGAGCAAGCGCCAGCGGAACCGCCCGCAGCACCGATTCGCGTTTTATCGATGTTCCATTGGGCTGCTTTTGAGCGGACAAACTGCAGTGCACGAGCGGCATCATGCAAAGGAGCTTTGACTGGTGGTTCCACGACTTCCGAGAGGGGGATCAATCGGTAGTTGATCGCTACAACCGAAATGCCCTCCTTCAACAAAGCAGCAGTATCGGCAAAACGATCGATCCGTTCCTTGCTTCCACCTTTCCACCCGCCACCGTGTATCACAAATACGAGCGGAGTAGGTTTGTCCGATGGTGCTTTCCAAAAATCTAACACATGCCGTTCGTGTTCACCGTACCGGATTCCCGAGAAGGTAGCCTTCGGCACACTTTTATCGTAAACGGGTGCTTTCCTTTCCTGCTTCACTTTACCCGACTGTTTCGTTTCCTGGGCATAAGCGGAGACTGTGAATGCAAGTAAACTGACAACGCAGGCAGTCAGTAAAGTGGGTTGAACCGTTTTCATCAAAGACAAGGCCTCCGAGATTGATCTATGGGACACGCTAGGAATCACTGTTCAGACGGTTCATGTAAACCACCAGAAAGCCACCCATCCGCCATCGAATAGATCAGAAAGAGTTGGACCTGTCAAAATCGCCAAACCCGACAATCAGTTGAGCAACGCATGCCGTTAACAGCCAGACGTCACTGATCCACACTTTTAAAACAGATCTTGTCACCGTCGACATTCAGATCGGTGCTGGCTCTAGCCAAGTCTAGAATTCCAGAAATCTTATTCTTGAGAGTCAACCAATCGTCTGACTTCCTCGGGATCCTTTTTCGCAGTGCGTGTCAGATATTCTACTAGTTGCTCGCTGGAAACATCGGAGTGTCCGCTCTCGAAAAGTCCACTCACGATGGTCTGCAAATAGAAATTGGAAGGCTCACCAAATTCGAAGTCAATATGTGAAGTGAAAGTGACTACGGGTAATTGGTCGACGGTTCCCAACCGAACCAGTCGTCGGTACCACCTGTCCTCGGGAATGCCATTATTGATCACTTTTGATTCGTCATGCCCCAGACCAACCATGGCGTCGACTATCGAAGATTTCACCGTGGATCTATTTTCAGAATCGAACGGGTTGCCACCGTTCTCCTGAAGAAACACGTCCACGAACTGATCAAAAGAAATCCTATAAAGCCGACAAAGGGCTCCGGAAGTAATTGCCTGCTGTGCTGATGGCGGAGAAGCGGCAGACTTCGCCCGGCTCAAAAAAGCAACGCCCATATCCTGCCAACCTGCACACTTTCGCCCAAAATGCAGTTCCCAATGCGTGACGAAGGGCTGCCTATCCGCGATCGGCCTTTTATCTGTTGAACCAGCCGCGGACATGGAACTATTTTCGGCTGTTCCGCCGCTAATATAGCGATCAAACCGTTGTTTTTTTAGATTTGAGCCGTAGCATGCGTACCAGACTTCTTTCAATTTTTCCATTTTGCTCAACCCCTTTTCAATCTCAATAATGTGCAGACCCGTAATCTACTCATGAGAGTTCACAAACTCAACGCATAGATTTAGTGACTGCCGTGGCCGAATGTGATCCTTTTCTCGGCGTAGTCCGAATCAGTGAGAAAACAGCCATCAGTCAATCTCGTAAAATTACAAATAGTTGTACGAACAAAAATATACCGAGCGAAAGAGGAGCGATTACTGTTGCAAATGCAGTGAATTCAACTCGGGGACAATCGATGCGGGCATCACCAATACAAATCAAGCCCCTGAAACAGCTAGGCCGAAGTTCGCTTGGGTTGGGGTAACTGCATCTTGTTCGAGGCCAACTTTATCCAATGGACGTAGGAGTGTCACGAATAATAACATAACAAGAATCTTTCAATCACGAACAATCGGATGAAACGGATACCTAACCGTCATCTCATTGAAAGCGCGAGGCATGGGTCCCTGCCACCAGTGACATTGACCTCCAAATTTGGTTTGCCTGCAACTTTGGTAAATCCAATTGTTAGATACCGACAGGATTACGCTAAGGTTTTGTCGCCCCAAATCCAATATGGTAAGCCCACTTGATCAAATCCACGTGTGATGCAATTGGCTTGCGGACACCTGATTTTGAACCGCAGGGAACACGCTTCATGCTATCGCCAATCAGTTCGCCGAGCTTGCATTCCATTGATTCGATTACATCGTCCGTCGCTGACACACGGATCAAGTTATACGACGGAACTACTGCTTGGTCGGATATAACGATACATGTACCGATGATCTCGATTTCGCATTTCGCTATCTTAGTTACAATTTCCGGGCACACCCCATCAAGCCCCTCGTGTTTCCATTCGGAATGAACCTCACGAAGGATTTCTGGAATGAAGTACTCCAAGAAAGACATAGTCCCACGCAGGTCTTTCGAATCAACAATTTGATCGCCGACGTCAACAGTTTGCAGGACGTTGCGAGGACCACGGACGAGAAGTTGTTCAGTGGATGTAGCGAAGGCAGGCCTCCCTATGTGATGCGGAACAATGTATTTCCCGGATAATGTTTCGCATGACCACGTCGCCGCGGTTACGCCTCAGATTATTAGGCCGTGTCGATTGGCCGGTCAACGCGTTTTGTTCCAAATCCCTCTCAAATAATCAATCTTATTTTGCCAAAAACAGTCCAAGAAAAATAAACGTCACACCAAAAAAGATAAGTCCAACACCACAGCCAATACGCACCCAACCCATCGAAACAGCTTAGGATCCGTCGTAAGTGTTGCTTGCACTCATCACCTTATCGACTAGTTGGGCCCCGAAAACTAAGGTGCAGAAACAGGCGCACCGTCCCGTTCGGAAGGACGGTTGGCCCAAAACAAAATCACAGTCAACAGAATAGCCAGTCCGAGGAGAGCGATTTTTGGATTGACGGTCATAAAATTGACGAACAACACCCCATGGCTGAGCAGGTATATCCCGATCAGTACCAAGCCCCACTGTTTGCGCCATATTTGCCCAATCGCGCCAAGACTAATCGTGAATCCCATGAACAGTATGAACGCGAAATAGGCAATCGGCGTGAAACCGACGATGTTCGATTTCTGCTCGCTAAGAAACCGCTGAGTATCCGCCAGCGACTCTGCAGCCTCTCCATCGAACGTCCACCAACCTGCCGCCTGCCCAATCATCATCCCGCCGACGCCGATCCGGATTAGACCAGAGACAAGGAGGACGCAGCAGATGACGATGGCGAGCTTGCGTTTCATGGAGTATTGTTAAAACGATACCGTTTCGTTGTCGCGAAAAATTTATAAAGGCGGTGCAGAGCGATTGAATTGAAACCGAGTCACCAGTTTCAATCAGCCTCATTCAGATAACGCCGAAACGTACCGCACCGGCTAATTCAAATCAAACCACATTTTTATTCTCGGAATTTTCACGCCGCGTTCTCGTGATTTTCGGATTTGAGCCTATTGGCCAGAGCGTCTCCATCCTCGATCAAATCAGCTTTCCATATCAGATTATTTATTTGATCACCCTACGCCAAGGTCTTCCACAAATCTCGCGGTCGGAATGACTTCCTCGTCGTCCACTCCAAGTTGTTCGGAAACTAATCGTTTGACAATCGAGAGTATGGATTCATAGTCATCTTCAACCGTTGGGTTCGTCGCGACATCCAGCCCGACCAACCGCTGAGTAATATCTCCAAACGTCTTGTACCCCTTGGGGGTTCGGGAACGAAAACCGATCGTTAACCAATTGAGTGTGATGCCGAACACGAAGGTTGCGAAAGCTATCATGACCAACATTTCAGCCGACCATGAAACTAGAGTCATACAAAAAACAGGGAATGCAAGCACGGCCAGAACGAGCAATTTACGTAACCATGAAGGTCGCCGAAGTTGCAGTGGCGTAGTTCCTAGCAGTTCAGGCAATCGCTGCCAAAGACGGTACCGCTTGGATTTCTCGAGGCAAGCTTCGACTCTATCGCGTGGGCGAATCTTCAGGACTGGATCATTGCATATTTCACGGACGAGACGTCGAAGTGAGAGAAAACACGGCAACGAAGGGCAACGCACTGTGTGGGTCGCTTGAATGCGATCCAGACATAATGCAACCAAATCGCCAACGGTGTACAGTTTGGCAGCCTCCGCATCCGATATCGTGATACCGAATTCCTCTTCTACCTCCATCATCAGCTCGACGCCATCAAGACTAATAAGGTACCCGCAGTTTTAACCGAAACGTTAACAAGTTCAGTAAGTAGTGAAGGAAGCGGATGATACAAACGGAACTTTGCGACGATTATCCTCTGAGCGAGCAACCAAACCAGTGCGTTGAGCACCTTTGGTTGAACGCATTGTTATCCATCATTGGTGATGTCAAACCTTCATTGTTGAGAGACCTACCGCCATAAGCACAATCGAAACGATACCGATGTAAGTTCTAAGGTGATTCCAACCCTGCCATTTCGCTTGGTAAACTTCCCATTCGTTCGCATTGGACTTTTCAATTTTTGCTAGACGGTCATTCAGAGGAACATTGAACATCAATGTGATGCCCAACGGGCCAATTAGATAGAGCGTCGCGCCAACAGGCAACCAGAGATTGAGATTCTCGCCTGCGTTTAGGAAAGTTTGGATCACGACAATCAAACAAAGGACTGGCGTACCCACAAAAAGAAAAAAGAAAACAGGGTTGATTATCCTTACGTTGATTCTCTGCATTACCTCTACGGCATTTTCAGTTGACACGTCGGCCAGTGCCGCCATGACAAAATTGGAGAATGCGAACAGCAGGCCAGTCACCAACGCAGCGCCCGTAATCATTGCAACAACGACAGAAATCATGGTATTGGTATTTTCCTTGAATGCACAACGTCCGTAACTACCGAGCCGGAGCCGACCGCCAACCACGTTAAAATCATGAGCAAGTCAGGCTTCATCCGCGTCCGATTGTTATACTGCCAACAAAGGTACGAGTAAAACAGTCTTAGCGAATTGGTTCCGATCCGTAAAAGTCCAAGCGGAGATCAAATCCAGTATTAGCAAGATCATTCAACAGTCGGTTGTCAAATTGACTAGCGCAACATCCATCGCCAAAAATTCCAAGGTGTATGCAGACCTCGGCCCCCGTTGAACTTAATTGTTTCAAAAAGCCACGATGAGGCTGAAACGTCATTACCAGCTTTTTGAGAAAATCTGTGATGCCAACCTGGTCTTCAGTTTCAAGTTCACATTCCCAGTAGTTCATTGGATAAGTGCCTTCCAGTGGTGTACCAGCAGGTGTTCTTCGAAGGTCGCCTTGGTAATGAGATTTTTTCGGTGTCCTGCCAAGTTCAGTCGAAATTGTGTCCGGCGAGGTTGAGGGGTGCAAGACGTGCAGCGACGCCTCGTACCGAAAGTTCAGCATGTCGCTTCGATAGATTGCCATTCGTTTCACCGCTGCTCCATTCTTCGGGCCGTATCGCGACGAAGGTAACCGAGACGCGTTTTAAAGGATTAGGAATGTAGCAAGAAATAATTGGCGAGGCCGAAACCGCGAAAATCCGTGCGAAAAGCCCGGCAACGCGGCTTGGACTGCTATTTACGGCTTTTCCACACTCTCGATACGGATCTTACTGCCTTCGACACTGAGATAAATGATAACCGCAGGCGAGTCCAAAATTCCATTCGTGCTATCCCCGAGTGCCGTCATCGAGTGTACGCCGGATGCTTTCGGTTCGCCTCCGCCGACAATGAACGGTAAGTTCGTCGCCGGAACAGCTGTCGAATTGCCTTTATGGTCAACGATGACCAGGTTGCCGTCGGACGCCAATTCGATTTGAGAGGAGGCATTGAGCATCAGTGACGCCTCCTCATATCTTTCATTAAATAGGTGATTGGAGAATTCTTTTCTGACATGTTCGGGGCCTTCAAGCCATGAAACCGTCACCGCGATGCCGGCAAGCACCACTCCGAAAGCCACTGCGATAACCAAAAGAGATTTATTAAAAGTAGTCATTCAATTGTAGTTTCCGGGGATGGTCCTGCTTACCCAAAGACAGCGCGGTCGCCGCTCGGGATAACGCTTACGGATGACCGGGCGGGTGTTTAGTGATGCCCAGCAACGCAAAGAGGCGATGTGGCACCGTTTCGGTTCATTAGACTTTTACGACCCGCCAAGTCATAGATTTAAATTTAGAAAAGGTAAAACGCAACATCGCCCCTCGTTCCGTTCCGGCGAAATAACAAAGATTAATCACTCAAATTTCAAGTACTTTTACACAGAAAAATAACCAAATATAAAAAGCAGTTTGGCTAAATTAAGCCAATCATCAGCTAAGTATCATAACGAACTGCTTTTGCCGATTTCCACTTACTGGCCCGAATTTCAAATCGGAAATCATAAATTTGCAGACCTCTTCACGGATTCTCTCTGGCATCGCCTGCAGCATGTCGGCTTCACAAAACCGCTTACGATGCCGAAACAGATAGTCAAAATCATCACCGGTATTTGTCTGTGCTTTGCAAGCAAGTACCGTCAGTTCGGACTCAATTTTCAGCGGGACTTCTATCAACAATTTCCATTCCTTCCGCATTTTATACCGCGCACCGATTAGCGAGATTGCGATCGTGTTTTCTAAATCCAAATAATGCCCCTAAGCGAAACACCGTTAACAATTACCCGAATTGCGGCAAACGACGTTCCTATGCAATGGTCGCGCAACTAGCAAATTTAGAGCACTGCCTTGTTATGCAAGCAGAGATATTCCAACAAATACTTGAGACTATGCCACGTTGGTGGATTCAGACCGAAGGAGATTCTGCGTGCTAGTCCGCTGCAACGAATTGCTGCAGACGCGGCTATTTTTCCGTCGAAATCATTGCCATGTGATTTTTAATTTTAATAATTCTGTCGTTGGAAGTCATCTCGTTGAACCACTCCCAAATCATTGTCTCTTGATTCTCATAACTAATTATTAACCTAGCTGAACTTTCATCTGGGACTGCTGCGCGTGGTGGGGTCATTTGGGCCCAGCACTCTTCCTTGATTAGCAGGGTCACTAAGCTTTGAATCTCATCTTTCGAAATTTGCTTTTGTGGTGGTTTGATTTCGGTGCGTTCGGTCTTTTGCGAGACGGATCCGTCACCGGATATTGAAAGAACAAGCCCGCCATGAAAACCATGGGAGTCATCGTATGTTACTTTCAACAGGGTGATATCTAATTTACCTTCGCAAATTTGATTTAATGTTTCATTAATACTCTTGGCTTGAATAGGTTCTGAAATCTTTTCACCATTTAGAAAAAATAATACGGCGATCGCTACTACCAATAAACTGATGAGTGCAAGTTTTTTCATCGTATCTAACGGGAAAGATCACCGAACCGTCGAGCGACATAGTCCACTAAAAGTCCAACGATTTTCTTCGATTAGAACGATTCAGCTTTGAACTGTCAAAAAGCGTCCTTAATCTGAAATTCATTCGTGAGCCAAGTAATCGACCACGAGGCTTCTGTTAGTGGATCACGTTTGTGTTATCCGAGCGGCGAGAAAGGTCTGCCGACGAATGGGCGAGCGAGGCAAAAGATTAGCCCCTGACATATCATCGATTGGAGCCAATTGACTAGCTTGGCTTCTCCGCTTCGGATCAACACATTGTTATGCGTCGAATTCGTCCTGCTGTACGATCTCAGCGATCTCGTTTTTGCCAAGTGGTGAAATGTCGTTAACTCCTAGCCAGTTCCAAAGTCGGTCCAGCTCATCGGGGCAGCTAATTATCAGCCGGTCGAAGCTCAGTTCGTGAAAATCCAGTCCATTCGAATGCGGGGGATTGCGGTAAAGCCTACGTAGCCGCCAAGTCGATTGTCGGCGAAACCAATGGCCTGCCTTGGAACCATCGCGATTGCGTTCGCGCCAACTCCAATTCTTGTTGACCGTCAGGATTCGCAGCTCTGGGAATAGTTTTCTCCAAAGCAATACGTTCGCTGAATTACGAGGGTCTTTCCAGCCCCAGAGCAGGCGAGGTTCCTTGCTGCACCAGTACTGTCGAAGGAGGTGTTTGATATCGACCAAACTAGCCAACTCCTGAGGGTCCCGTTCTAGCATTTCTATATGCTGCAGAAATTGAGCTGTTGTTTTGGGAGCATGAGGAAAGCCGATCGTTGCATTAAGTATGAGATTATTTGCCTCGCGAAAGCATACCGATTCATGGAACTTTCGAGCCTCTTGTGGCCCAGCATCCGATCCGACGAATACCCCGGACCGACGCAAGACCTTTGTTACCAACGACGTGCCAGAGCCAGGCGCTCCGCAAATTAGTATTGGAGTTTCAGTTATCATAGGCTTTCGAGACGCATAACGTTTACGGATAAACAGGCGGGGGTTTAACATTGCCGAGCGAAGCGAAACGGTGATGTGTATCCCCTCCAGGTCATCGATTTGTTATCCTGCCTCGATCCTTGTCTCGGACGGAAGTTGAAGATACGGAATATCATGCTTTGTCTTTAGGCGGTTGAAACACTTTGCCCAGAACCCACGCCCCCAGCCAATGTGAATCCCCGGATGCCAGAAATTTCCAAAATCGCTTGGCTGACCTTTTGAGGGCAACGCCAAAATTACGAAATTTGCATTGCAAGTGTCGTATAGGCACCAAACTCCCGTCGATTTTTCAAACACGGAATCGAATTCAAGATTCGCAGATTCGTCAATAACCACATTCATCACTCCTGAACAATGAATCTCTTGCGAGTTACTATTTGTCGGGAAATGCTTGACACGCACTTGCAACTGCCCGCGTTCGCCTCCCTGTTTCGCGTAGATAACGAATCGACCGTGCGACGGATTCGATTCATCATGCACCACATGGAAATCAGAATCACCCCCACCAAACCACTATTGCAATTATAGTGATGACCAAAAACAACGTCTTGAGGGAGAAGTGTTTCATTTACTAAGCAGGATAACGCCACCGTTCACCGAGCCGATACGGAGATCATAATTACTAATTAACACGCGCAAATCCAGTTTCGCGTGCATCCCATTGTTATCCATCAATACCCTGGAATCGGTCGCTCAAGTGGCACATGAAGTGTATGCAATTTACCATCCTGGCTGGAAATGTAATGCGCGGCTTTTAGTGGATCAGTTGCTGAGAAAGTTGGTATCCAAATCAGAAGGTCTCTTCCCGCGTGTTCGTCGACATCTTGCCAAGAAATATACGCGGGTTTTACAAACCTCCAATTATCATCACTAAACTTCGACGCAATCTTAGTGGAATCACCGCCAGATGAGACAATAATCTCTGCGTCGCCATCATCTCCATTGCCCAAAGAGATGGATCGAGTTTCGATCATGACGTGACGTTTCCCAATGTCAAAGTCATGAGTGCCGTCATATTGCAAGCCTGCTGGAACCCGTTGATATGCCATCAATAACTCACGGGCTCCAGCAATTGCTACAGTCGCAAGAGCGAAAAGCACAGCAATCCAAATTATCTGCTTTCGACTCAACCTGCCGCCCAATACGAGAGTTCGCTGTTGATGGATACAGTTTACGGATAACCGCGCGGGTGATTAGCACTGCCGAGCGAAGCGAAACGGTGATGGTTTATCGCGCCAGTTCATCCGATTGTTATGGCACCGCAAGTAATAAATTAAATTCTACAAGAGGTGAAGCGCAACTCCCATTGGCGAGCGCACGCCGTCCTACTCGGTGAACATTATTGATTTTAACGCCTCAGATTTCAAGTAATTTAACATTCCAAAAACCAAATCACGAAGCGTTTAACGCCAAGATTAAATTAATGATCAGCTTAGTGCCTTAACGGCCGTGATCACCAAGCCGGCACGATACATCTAAACATTAAACAGCACACGCAAGTCCGGCTTCGCGTACATCACATTGTTATCCGGCGGGGTAGCTGTGACCAGATGATTACAATGTATCAGGTGTTTTCGCCAGCGTCCCATTCGTCAAGGATGGATTCTTTCGGCAATTCCAAGTCTGGACGTGAGATTTGCCAAACTCCATAACACCCGACTATGACAACGAAAGCAGCAGGATAGATGAAGCCATATGGGTAACCAGTTATCACGCAAGCCACCTGGGTCGCGACGAAAGCGGTGTTGTAAACCATTCTCCCAATCGAAAACTGATTTTTGCTAAGCATGAGAAATTGAGCCCTTAGGTGAACTTTATCACGGCGCGACACTGGATAGTTGATTGACTAGAATAACGACAAAATTAACCAGGCCGACCAGTTCGGCCCAAGCATAAGTGTATCAAAGGAACCAGAAAACGGCTAATCGGATCCGGCTCAACGCTTTGTTATGCAGCAATATAGTCATCGGTCAGCTTGCGGCTACAGGGCTCTGGTGACAGATGCAAAATCATGTCGTTAGAGATATCTACTGTAGGGTGAAACGCGCAGTTTTTGCAAAACCAAAACACTTCGGCGATCGTCTCTTCCGAATGCCAGGTGGTCATGACTAATCTATCATCTGGTATCTCGGCGTAGTCGAATTCTTCTAAATTTGCAATGTCCACTGAATCATCCCATGAACCGCAATCGTTACCCCATGCCATCATGTACAGACAACCGGATTCAACAAGCCATTTGCTAATTTCAGATTGACGATCTGCACCAACGGTGTCTTCAACGATAACGACCGCGCGGAAAGGTCGCGACGAACAAATATCAGGTAAAGCTGATGACGAAGTTAGGTGAAAATAAGTCATTCGCGAGGCTGCATAACGTCTAGGATATCCGAGCCGGAACAAGCGATCATCCATTTTTAAACCACGCGCCAGTCCGGCTTCGCGTGCATCACATTGTTATTCGACATCTGGGATTTTGATTGTGGTGAAAAGTGTCGGTCCGATTCCACAGCGCGCGTTACTTTCTCGATTACATGATTCCCAAAACTCATCATCGGCGGGCCAGTTTTCGAACAACAACATATATTAACGCAGCCATAAAAATCACACCGGCAATAATTGCAATTTCAAGGACACCAAGCATTTTTGCTCCGATCAATTTTAATTAGTGATAGACGTGTCTATATGTTCAGGAAATTCAACGAAATATTGCCGAATATTGTAAAATTTCGTCCAATTCGAAGAGGCAATATAACGTCAGGAATCACCGGGCCGCGACAAGTGATTATCCATTTCAAAACGCCCGGCTTCGCGGCTCCGGTGCATTGTATTGTTATCCCGTGAGGTCGAATTCCTACGCGGATTTAGACTGCGGGTTCACGCTGTCCAAATAGAGATAGACCGGCAGCATAATGCACGAAAGCAGTATTGCGGAAATCCATTGAACCACGCCAACAAAAAAGATGCCTAGATTAGTAGCTTCGGGGAGTGCTTTGTTCCGATTGAGATAAGCATGGGTTTCCAAAGAGAGCAATGTGATTCCAAGCACAGAGACAAGGAGAATGAATGCAAAGAGAGTTACGGAAAGGGCTCGGTGGGATCGTATCAAAAACGCAAGAATTCCGAGGACAACATACGGACCGGCCAGAAGAGTGGTTGCCACAGCGAACATCAAGACAGCCGCAAAAAATGACGGGCCCCAATTCTCAGTCCCTGCAACGATGTTGTAACCGGCAAAGGCAACAGCTGCGAATAAAGTTAGCAGTGACAGTTTCCAAAACATAGAGTTCAATTGGGATAACGGTTACGATCGCCAAGCCCGAACCAGCGATTTTCCATTTCTAAAACACGCGCATGTCGGGCTTCACGTGCATCACATTGTTATTCTGTGTTTGCAGTACTGCCTTGCCTGGCGTAAAAATGCGCCAGCTCATTCCGCCAATCAAGAATAACACCAGTCCCGAAATCGGAAGCCAATCGGGGACTGAATTTGTTCGGATGGCATACATCGTCATGGTAACCATTAGTACGGCACAAGCGGCGGTCGTAGCAAGGAACCCAATGTTTCGCCAAGTACGAACGGCTAGATCTCTTGGACGAATCCCCACAGCATTGATCACAAAAATTGAAAGGCTAATCGAAGTAAGCGCGATTGCGAACCAGCGAGTCATGGACGGTGCAGATGAGAGCCAATTCCAAAGGCCTCCGTTTAGTGACGGTGAGCACAAGAATGTGATTGACAAGGCCAAAGCAAGCAGAGCAATAATCCTCAAGGCAGATCCTCCAGCAAAAACGACTAATTCGATTGGTAAATTATAGCATCCTCTGACAGTAACCAATCGTTGTGTCCGCCCGAAATCGTGTGGAATGTTGCATTGGGATAGGCCTCAGTCAGCGCTTCTGCATGTCGAATCGGAATGATTTCATCGTCTTTTGCTGCATAGATGGTGACTTCGCCGTCGTAACCTTGCAACGCTGCGATGTTGTCCCAGCGATCGCGAAGCAGTAGCCATACAGGTAAAGCGAAGAACTTCCGGGCTACGACACGGTACAGAGTATCAAATGGTGTAATCAAGACGATCTTGTCTGGAGCCGGTTGACAATTTGCCAGCATTGACGCAGGGCCAGTTCCGATGGATTCGCCGATAATACACACAGGGGTGTTTTGGAATCGGCTCCGCAGGCTTTGGTACGCATCCCGAGCGGCAGCATCAATGGTACTTTGAGACGGAGCCCCGTCGCGTCGGCCGTACCCTGGATACTCAAGTACGTAAAGAGAGTCGCGCGATGACATGTGTTTTAAAATATAGTCTCGATCAGACGCCTGTCCGGCGTTCCCGTGCATCATCAACCAAACGACATCAGGCGAAGAGACTTCCTTGCTATAGCCGATCGTCTCACCATTCTGAACCCAAGGAGACAACTGAGTTGCATCTGAATGGCGAGAAGGGAAGTACAGAAGTGAGCGCTGAATAAAGAACATCAGGACGCAGAGTACGAAGTAGCAGATGAAGCACCCAATCACAATTCGGTGCCAAGTTTTTTTGGGGGTAGTGCTCATACGTATGCTAGCCGAACGATTAAGTTAACCTGGCGATGTTTACCGTTGAATGAGCGGAGCGAACGCCCGATCGAGTGCTCCGCGCGCAACCCTTTGTTATGTGGCGGTTAGCCACGCCTAATATTGTTCCCAATCTTTGTCGTAGATTTGTTGTTTTTCGTCAACAGACATCCTTTGCATTCGAGACCATTTCTTAGATGCAAGCGGATATTCGGCCACAGAGATTGTGTCCCGCCAATAGCCTTGAGCGTTGTCAAGTTCGGACAACAGTTCTTTCATATCTCCGCTGGCGTTTTTCAGGCAGGCAGGAACAACACGAGTTTTCTCCGTAACGTCGACCTTGTCAATTTCAATCAATCTTGATTGAGATACAACCGAATCGAAGTCCCTGCGAACGATTCGTTTGAGGTCATCTATCGTGACGTCCGGTGTTGGTTGCATTGGATAGTCCAAGCCAAATAACGTTTAAGGTGACCCACCTGAGACCGGGAGCACAAGAGGTCTGCAATGAGAGTGATCGAATCTCGCGGGCGCGTCAACTCCACGGCGTGTCTCAGGTTGACGTCCACCTGCTGGTTAGGCACTTCATTCGTGTGTCCGCGGCGGATCCGTTAAAATTTGCACGATCAAGGATGAGCGGTCATTGCGCATCGTCTCGTCCCACGCCTGCTTTTCCGCCTCAACCTCTGACCGCGTGCGTCCGCAAAAGGAAATCTCGACCGGGGTGTAGAACTTTTGCCCTTCGACACCGAGTTGCCCAGATCTATTCTGCCCTACTCCAAAAACAGCCCCATCATTCGTCAGGAACAGACTGAAATTCTCGCCTGCAGAGACTCCTTTCACATTCTCCATGATTTGCACTGGGGTCGTTGGCTCCAACTTAGTTCCCGTTCCAAGTTGCCCGAATCGATTCATACCTGTTCCCCAAGCTGTTTCATCCGTCTTTACAAACAGGCTGAACTCGACACCTGCGGAAATTGCAGCCACATCTGTCATGATGAGTGCCGGAAGAACCCGATCGGCGGTTGTTCCATCGCCCAGTGATCCGTATATGTTTCTGCCTGAAGCCCAAACGGTACCATCACCCTTTAGAAATAGGCTATGATTTCCCCCCGCTGAAATGGCTACCACGTCGGTCATTACACGGACAGGGAGCGTTCGCTCAGTCTTTGAGCCATCACCTAATTGCCCGTATTTGTTGTTTCCTGATGCCCAGACTGAACCGTCCTTCTTGAGGAATAGGCTGAAGCCACCACCCGCTGAAATGGCCACCACATCAGCCATGATTTGAACCGGTAGGGAGCGATCGGTCTTTGATCCATCGCCTAATTCCCCATGTCCGTTATACCCAGACCCCCACACCGTACCATCCTTTTTCAGAAACAGGCTGTGACCAGACCCCGCGGAGACGGCCATTGTGCCCGTCATGATTCGAACTGGAGTGATACGAGCGCATTCACCCGTGTGTCCATCTCCCAGTGCTCCAAAACCAACCCAACCTACGGCCCACACAGAGCTGTCCTTTTTGAGGAACAGGCTATGCAGTGGCCCCGCGGAAATGGAGGCCACATCGGTCATAATCAGCGTTGGGGCTGGGCGGGCATACCCGGTGCCGTCGCCAACCGCCCCGGTCAAATTCGACCCGGCAGCCCACACTTCGCCGTCATGCCTGAGAAAGAGGCTGTGGGATGCACCGAAGGATCCGCCCGCGGAAACCGCTTTGAATTCCAAACCGTCAGCGCCGTGGCCGTAGGATGAAGCAATGACGAAGCTCAAAAGAAAGACGAAGGACAATTTGTTTGAGGTAGTTTTCATTGTTTTACCGAAGAGCAATGTTCTTTAGTTGGTACACGCGCCCATCGCTGTTCTAGATTGGGATTTTTTAATTTCTGGGCTACATGAAGTCGCGACGCGCCCAGACCGTTGGTTTAAGTCGATAGAGTTTCGATCGCCATCCAAGATTACGGCTCCCGGATTGTTCCTGACATTACTTGGCTACTCAACGCACTAACGCCTTTCTAGCCTAATTCCTAAGTTAACCGGGCCGAACATTTCAGCCCAAGCATGAGTGTAACAAAGGAACCACAAAACGGCTAATTGGCTCCGGTTCAACGCCTTTTTATACCGTTTAATATATCTTGCGTATCGACACATCGTTGAAGCCAGCAGCGTGCGCGGCGTCGACAACCTCATTAATTGCCTGAGTCGTGGCAGAACGGTGCGCCTCAACCATCATATCGGGCGAGTTCCACCAGATTCGATGCCACCGGCGATGCGATATAAGCCAAGTTTCTAAATCTCCAACTCGAATCATTCTACGATTGATTGTAATCTTGTTATTTCGATCAACTTTGACAAGTACGTCACCGTATGGGGGGTTTAAAAAAAATGCGAGCACAATTGCAACCACTAGTGTAGCCGCCAAGAGTGCCTTAATAGAAACCTGAAACCTGGCCATCGGATCTATTTTTAAAACAGGGGATAATGATTACGATCAGCGAGCCGGAACGGAAATCAGTGCTTCAGTTGACACGCGCAAGTCCGGCTTCGCGTGCATCGTTTTGTTATACCGCGTATCGGGTTAGTTTTTCAACCCGTAGGTTTTGAACCAAATCGAGGCATCTTCTGGTGTTGTACAACCGATCAATTGTTCCAGTTCTGTGTTTGTTAAGCCTAAAGCAGGAATCTCTATGGTGCAAAGCACCAGCAATACGCAGTTATCGTTTTCAGTAGTGAACGATGAAGAAACGTGGGCAATCAAGGGCGTCAATGGATCGTTAATTGTGGATGGTATTGCATCGGGAAATAGCAGAATAGTTTTGTCCACATCGCCAATCTGGTATTTGTCACGATCGACAAGGTCCCAACGCATCGTAACCTTAAATCGAGAATCATCAATGTTGGTCGGCTTGGGCGCATCGTCCACGATTTGCCTGAGGGTTGTGGCGTCAGAAGCATTCTGGTCGGAGATCCTGTAAGCAATGTCCAGCAGTGCGATCCGTTCGCGTTCCCGCTGGTGCGTGTATGCGACACCATTCATATACGGATGGGCAATCGACAACGCCAAAAGTCCAATCACCCCGAGGACACATATTGCGAGCAGTTTCATTTAGCTTCGCCTGAGCGGGATAACGTTCGAAATCACCGGGCCGGGAGTAATCGTGATCGAGCGCAGCGAGCCAGACTGACATTTCCGGCGCTGGTGCATTTCGTTGTTATACCGCCCGTACTGCATGTGATTCTACCATCCGAGGTGGCAAGTAAATCGTGAACTCTGTTCGATTCTGGATTAGGACGCTGTGAACATTGGCAACCGCACCGCTTTCCACCAATCCAATACGGTCGAGCAGGTCGAATCGAGCGGAGATGACACTACCAACACTTGGCTGAAGCCGGTCGTGCCATATCTTGTACGAACCAAGTCGCCCGTCCCGTCGAAAATAGTAGCCAGTTCGCGGATGTGTCAACAAGACCATGCCTGTTTCCAAGCTGTCAAAGCCTTTGAGTTCCGTTGGAGCTTTTCCTGTGTCTGCCAGTTCAACATCAGCATTGGCCCAGCTATCGGTAGTTTTCATGCGATAGGAGTCATACCGTCGTGCAATTGAGTCGAACTGACATTCAAACTTAATGTCGGCTTTGTGCCACGGCAGTTTCCACAAGTGTCGAGGTATGGAAACGGTTAGTGAATCAAGTGAGGTGCCAATAAACCATGCAACGTGCTCACCGGTTTCGGAATCGGTCACGTAGATGCGATAGTTAGTCTGCCCAAAACGCCATTTCTTCCAAGGCGCAATAGAAAAGCGAAAGTCCTGGTCGACGAAGGGCACAACCGACAACAACGCGAACGTACGCCCATTGACGACGATCACATCAGGATGAAAACGAGGGTGAATGTGCAGCCGCACTGCATCGGGGTCAACGAGGTAGGTAACGATCGCAAAATGGGCAAGCGTTGTATCAACGTCGATCCATTTGGGCCGCTTACGGCTGAGAAGCTCGTCGCTAAAGAATAACGATTCCATTATTGAGTTTCGTAGGCGGTGTAACGTTTACGGATAACTGGGCGGATATTAAACATTGCCGAGCGAAGCGAAAAAACGATGTGGCACCGCTCCGATTCATCCGATGTTTATGGCACGCCGAATAATAAATTTCAATATACAAGAGGTGAAGCGCAACTCCCATTGGCGAGCACACTCCGTCCTACTCGGTGGCCATTGTTGATTTTAACACTTCAAATTTCAAGTAAATCAACATTTTAAAACACCAAAATACAAGCGTTTGACGGCAAAATTAAATGAATGATCAGCTTAGTGCCATAACTTCGTAGCTGACCCAGGCCTGATCGGAGGGCGGGCATTGACTGCGGGCGAATAATTAAAAGTTCATTGCGCTTCCGGACTCAAGGCGAGTCGGGGCTTGGCGACCAGCGCCTTAAAGATGTGTTGAGAAAGTTTCTTGAGTTCAATTGTCGAGCGAACGTTTGAGTGCACTCACGAACCGGTAGCCGCTGTCTCCACCGCCTTGTTCTTCCTGAGTTTTACTGGGTAATCAATCCTATTTACCCTCGCTTGCCCACTGTTTATACATTGCTGCATTTTTGCGAAATGTTTCGTGGCGAGGTGAATTACGCTTAATGAAGCTCAATTCATCTGCCATCTCCTGAGCATAAACTTTCGGAGATTCAGAGCCGGGATCTTTACTTTCTTCAATCCACCGGCCCAGTTGCCCGCGTAGTTCGAGTAAGGCGCTGGCGTATTTGGGATTGTCGGCTAGATTGTTGTGCTGCCATGGGTCGTTTTTATAATCGTAAAGCTCCTCATTGGGTCGCTCCGGGGCGAAAAGAATGCGCCGAGACAGATCGCTGAGAGAGCCTTCCAGGTTTAGTTCACGCAGACGTTTCACGATGATCTTGCTATCCTTGTATTGGCTGGGTTGGAGCAGGGGCCTGCGAGGGTAAAAGTTGCGAATGTATAGATAATCCTCGTTTCGCACTGAACGAATCCTATCAACCGCTTCACCGCAACGGTCGCGCGCGGCGAACACTGTCTCGCGTTGTGTATACTCCTTTGCAAGGATATTCCGTCCTTGCATGGTATCAGGGATACGAATTCCTGCCGCTGCAAGAGAGAGTGCCGCAATGTCAATGTGCTCGACAAGATCCTTTCGTGACTTGTCCTTGGGGATACCCGGCCCACGCAGGATAAGCGGGATGTGGGTTCCTTCGTCATAAAGAAACTGCTTGCCGCGGGCATGGCTGATGCCGTGATCGGTGAAAAATACGATGAGTGTAGTTTCGAGTATCCCTTCTTTTTTCAAGCGCTCGATGACGCGACCGACATGGCGGTCGGTGATACGCACACTGTCGAGATAGGTCGACCAATCTTTTAACAAGACGGGATCTCGAGGATAATGTGGAGGTAATTCGATAGTGGCTGGGTCGATAGCGCTGCCCAGTTCTTTTTTAGCTCGCAGCGCTAATGCCTCATTGGCTTCGACGGATGCACCCCTCAGCTTACCTCCGTGTAGCTGAACCTGCATAAAAAAAGGCTGCCCGTTTCGTCTCCCAGCCCAGTCGTTACTGTCATATATTGTCTTGTCCCAATCAAAATTGTAGTCGGCCTTTCCGGCACTCGCACGTTTACTGGGATTACTCCGGAAATCGAGTTCAGCTAGGCCGCTTCCATTGCAGGTCCAGTAGCCCGCTTCTTGAAAATACTTTGGGATCGGGCGAACGCCACTGGGGAGTTGGATGCGATGTTTCCCCCGGCCACTTCGATGGTGGTGTGCACCAATAGTGGTCTGATACATCCCGGTAATTAGAGCAGAGCGAAAGGTCGAGCATACAGGTGATGTTGCATAGGCTCGTTTAAACATCATCCCCTCGGAAGCGAGACGATCCACCTCTGGAGTTATGATTGCCTTTTCACCGTAACACGAAAAATTGGCGGACATGTCGTCGACAACAATCCAGAGTACATTGGGTTTTTCAACTGCTCTCAAGCTGCCAAAAGAGATCAACGTAAGCAGTAGGAAAATACGGTAATTCATCAGTGTGATGTTATTTTTAAGCAGAACATTAGTGATCACCGGGCCGCCGGATTGATCTAAACTTCAAAACGCACGCATTCGGCGGATTCGCATGCACCCTATTGTTATATCGCGTTTACGGTCGGTTGCGGTTCAGTATCGCGAGAAATGATTTTCGAGTTAGGTATATCCATCCACAGGAAACGATCAACAAAATAAGATTAGCATAGATAACTCGTTCAATTTGTTCATTATAATCAGAATTAAGGCTAGCGATAACTCCCAGTACAACAACAAGGCTGCAAATCAAAAATAGTGACAAGGCAAAAGTGGCACTGGGATAGACAAATATTTGAATCGCAATTCTCGATGCATTGTCTTTTATTCCGTACCTTTGCATGAATGTTACGCTTTTGTACCACATTAGAACTAAAAGTAGGTTGAGGCTAACAATTAGAATCCAATTTTGAGTGTAGCGATCAATTGGAGCATTTGCAGCGAGAGCCGTAGCAATTGAAATTAAAGCAATCAAAATCATCCCATCCGCCAGGTTGTAATGAGTTGATTCGTTTGGGCGGGTAACTTTGAGAGCAATTCCGCGAAGTGTAACAAGGGGGGCCCAGAGCGGCATGAACAAAATGAGAGCTACTCCAATGCTTTGGAGAAACATTATACCGCACACTTCAATCAGGCTTGGACTTTGAATACGCGTAGACTCCAATCTCAAGCGGGACAACGCCTGAGCTAACCAGATGACGGCCAGCGATGTTGATTTCAGATTTCGCAGTCAACCGCCACTACGGTTGAGCGATTTGTTATGTGCCATCAGTACCAAAACGCTCCAACATAGCCTGTTCCGCTTCCCTCAACAACTTACTCCAATGCTTTTCGTGATGCTTCATGGTAGCCAATCTGATTCGCATTTGGCAATAATCAATCGCTGTTTGCAAATCATCTCGAGTGCCAGACTTGACGGCACGATCATGCTCTTTTAGTTGCTTAAACCGTGTCATCAAGGATTCCAGTACATAATTGCCGTGATCACCGAACCAGGACGAGTGATCTTCCATTTTCTAAACCACGCGCAAGTCCGGTTTCGCGGTCCATTTGTTCGAAGGTCTCAATTAGTTCGTCACGCAGTTATGGCAGTCTGTCGTCACACAAAATTCCGTCACGAACCAAAGACACATCGTCCTCGATAAATAAGTTAGTGATTTTTTCATCGTAGAGCAAGTTTTCATCTCGCAGATATTTGTAGCAATTCAGGCTCGTCTCCTGAGTGTCGGTTGTGGTTGATCGGCGCACGTCAGCCATTCGAGACATTCCACGCTGTGTTGACCAACAATCGTTGGTTTGGATGGGTCACAGCTCCATCGATAACACGCAGAGTAACGTCTGGTTAGACGTAGTCTACCGTCTCTTCCGCGATTCCGTTCATGCGATAGTTATGTTGTGCTTTGCAAATCGATCGCTTACTCATGTCACGCCCAGTCTGCTTCACATCCATGCGGATCAATTGATTAAAAAACTCACTGCTATCGCGCCGACAATTGCTGCTGCGTAAACCAGCAACATGATAATGTATGGCGTCCCCCGACCAGTCGACGATGTCACTGACGTTCCGCATTCAGGGCACGTGAAAGTTCGACGTGCACGATTTCGTTCATGGAGCCAATGCCATATGCTAGAAACAAAGAAGTGCGGCTTTGCTTGCTTAAACTCTCCGGTGAATCTGCATGTTGGACATGTCATCGTGGAATTGTGTTTAACGGTCATGTTTTCGCCCCGCCGGTTTCATTGTTCTTACTTCCCTTGCCAAACCCAATGTTGTTCGAACAAACAACAGGATGTGGTTTCCACAACATAACGGCAACAATCACTGGACACGAACGAATTTCTAACCACTTGGCACCCGCTCAAATGAGTGCATCATATTGTTTTCGGTGCGATTGCATCGCCTATGTTTTGGAACTGTTTTCTTGAACTGTTTTATTTTCAAACAATTCAGGATACTGTTTCTTCATTCCGCGCTCAAATCGACGAGAAGCCTAACAATGTCCGGCAAGCTGGGCAGCACAGCTTACAAAAATTGCGCCGAAAACATACCAGTACGATACACCATAATCTGGAAAATCCGCTAAAAACTTCGGCAAGATCATTAGCAGTGCAAATCGGCCAGCGCACTATCCAACTCGGGGAATTCAAACGAAAAGCCAGACTCGGTAAGGCGTTGGGGGACGACGTAGCGGCCATAGAGCGCCAATTCTGGATCCGTACGTAGAAGCCACCGTGCTCCCAAACGTACCATCATCTCCGTGGCGGGCAAACCAACGGGTACGCGTAACGTTCGACGTAGAGATCGCATGAAGTCCACTTGGGAGACTGGATTGGGAGAACTTGCGATGTACGCACCCTGCATTGACGAATCCAGAATCGCTCGCTCGAAAATGCAATTCATGTCCTTTTCATGAATCCAACTCATGCCCTGTCGGCCTGAACCGATCTTGCCGCCCAAACCTAACCGCGTAACGAAGCGAAGGCGTGAAAGTGCGCCCCCTCCCGCCCCGCGGTCTCTCCCCACGACGAAACTAGTCCGCAACACAACGCCACGTTGTTCGGAGTGAACCGACTGTGCAAATTGCGATTCCCAAGCTTTGCCAACATGAGGAGCTAATCCGTAGCCGGTCGGAGAGCTTTCTGTGCAGACCAAAGAGGGTGGATCGCCGTAGATGTGGGCAGTACTCATTTGCACCCAAACCGGCGGGATGGCTTTTACGGATCGCATGGCCGCGCCCAACACTTGGGTGGCCTCGACCCGCGACCGCAAGATTTCATCACAATGGTCAGGTGTCTTTACGCAGTCCACAGTCCGGCCAACCAAATTTACAACGGCATCGGCACCATCAATGACGGACTGCCAGTCACCCAACGTTCGCGCGTCCCACTCGACAAAATCCCATTGCCCATCTGCCTTGGGGCGGTTTCGTGAGAGAAGCGTGACTTTGAAGTTAGATTCCAGCAGGTGATAGGCCAGCGAAACACCGAGAAAGCCACTACCTCCGGCGATGACAACCGCTTTATCGTTCATTGCGTTCATTGTGTTCTGCGACCATGGTGATTGACCCACGCGTTGCGAAACCGAATTCACAACGCGACACTAACCGGCATGCCAAACCTACGGCGTAAGTGCCAGAAAAACAATCGCTCGTCGCACGACTTTTGTTTCAGCGACAGAACGTTTGCGATCACCGAGCCCGAACCAGCGATCATTCATTACAAACCACACGCAATTCGGGCTTCGCGTGCATCGTTTTGTTATCCGACGACTTCGGAAGGATGTTGACGGATTCTATCCGAATTTCTGCCAAATCAGGTACATTAGTCCTCCAACGACTGCAATCCTTGCGATCAAGCTGATTGCAGACAACCTCAGTCGAGTTTTTTGTCGTGAAACTGCAAATGGAAGTTCGCCCCGCCAATACTGTCCTCCATTCAATCCGAAATGGTATGTTTTTGAATCTGTTCGAACGGCCAATATGTAACCCGGAATTCTTAATATCGGCGAATTGAACGACGAAAGGACTGCCTCTCGGATTTGGTCGTAGGCGATCGACCAGTCTCCGCATTCAAGATGACTATCGAAAAGTTTGAGCCTTGCTCGCCGAGAGGTAATCCACTGAGGCCCGCACTTCAACTGGTCACCATCGCCAACGACAGCTTTGGTCATACATGAATGGATAGTATCAATCATTGGTCAAGTCTGATGACGGTTACGATCACCGAGCCGGAACGGCGATCATTGCTTCAATTTGCACGCGCAAGTCCAGCTTCGCGTACATCACATTGTTATCCCGCGTGTGCTTAATCATTTATTTGCCCAACGGCGGTGCCGCAATGCAGCTATAGACAACGTATACTGCGAGCGGCAGTGTTGCAAACAAGCCTACCCAAGCCAGACTCTTGTATTTCGCGGAACGGAGCGGGTCAGCGTCGCAACTGGAGGCTGGGTTACCGAATATTCCTGCGAGCGAGAACGCAATAATTCCAATTCCCATTGCCGCTGGCGAAGCCAGTATCAAGAGGATCTTGCCTGACATCTGGGGAGGATTGTCAAACAAAAACTTGCCAAACAGTGATAACAGAGAAAACGCGAATACTGTCAGGAACAAATGTTTGAGTCGGAACTGCATGTCGCGTTTAGTTTGACAATAAAGAACTGATTTAAGCGGGATAACGGCAGCGATCACCGAGCCGGAATGGTGATCTGAACCTATATTTACGAATGCAAGTCCGGCTTCGCGTGCATCGTATTGTTATCCGCGATTTCATTGCGGTCTTCATCAGAGTCATTCACTACCTAGCACGCAAATGGTGCAATCCCGGAAGGAGAGGTTTGGGTAATCCGCGAATAGAAGCTTCTAGGTTTTCCCAGTCACGCTTAGAAAACGTGTTCATTACAGCCTGTATCTCAGCTTGATTAGACGTCGCGCAACTGACCGGCCGAGGATCAAAATCTTCCCAGTACGGATCATTGTCGTCGGAGGTCGCAGTGTATACAGCTACCGTAGCAACGCGACTGCCGATCTCTACGGGTAAGCCATTGATCAGGCGAATTCTTTTTTGGAATACTTTGACTACAGGGAATTCGCCGTGCCCCTTGGTCAAATCTGTTGCTACAACAATCAACACAGGGTTCGTGCTGACAACCAACCCGGGATTGGCATCTCCGTATGCGAAATGGCCGGTTACTCGTCGCCAATAGAACCAATTGATGAATAGCAGGATGGCAGCTGGGATCCAGAACGACCAATGGAACAGCGTCGCCAAAATCACGAAAAGAAACAAGACTGTCGCCCAAACAATGGGCCAAAATGGATAGGCAATAAACCAAGTTGTCCTTTGGACTTTTACGTTGCCAGGATTTGACGCTTCGGTTTCGCTATCCAAAGTCCAGCGTCCCTGTTCATCGGTCATTTGGTTGTACCTCATCGCAATAACGGTTGATTTGAAGCGGATAACGTTCTGGATAACCCGGCGGCAAGAAAAATTGAACTAGCTAAAACCCAATGGTTTCAGCGCGAGGCCAATGCGGCTCGGGTTCATCCGTTTGTTATGTTGCCGCTCGGTACGTTCATGTTTTTACGTTCTATTGACGGATTACAAATGTAAAGCGTTCCATAAAGTCAGCGAGACATGCCGAACAAATCCATCGGTCCCCATCAACAGTTGCGTAACCATCGGTTTTGACATCTGGATCGTCTGACGCCTCCATGAATTTCGCCAAACAGAATTCGCAGTGGTCGTGATCCCATGATTCACTGGTGGGACGGTATTTGCGGTAAGTGACTACGGCGTCCTTCAGGTAGCGCTCTTGACCCTGTAGCCGCCAATCAGTGTCATCTGCCATCTATTGTGCTCAAGGAAACATAACGTCCGGGTTCACCGGGCCGCGGCAAACAAAATAACCATTCAAAAGCCGCGCGGCCCGCGGCTCCGTGTGCAACGTATTGTTATCACGCGACTGGTTGGTGGTGGCTGACTAACGCGAATGCAAATAAGCCAACCAAATTGTATTAATGTGTGCCGACCCGTACAGCCCAATGAGTGCCCCCCAGATGGCGAATCTACGAGGAGCAGAGAAGATGCCAACGCAGGACACAGCAAAACCAATAACGCATAAAACAAGGGAAATCGCGATAAATAGTTGAAAGACCACGCTAACACCAAATTGCGCCGTGAGTATATAACCACCTATCACTCCAGCAATGCCAGATGCAGACAAAGTGAAACCGATTGCCCCAAGCCGATTGGTTTGCACCTTCGGCATGGAGCTTTTGGTGGCCGAAGGTTTGTATGGATTTATACTCACAGTGTGCTGGATAAAGGAGTAAACGTGATAACGCCCGGGTTCACCGAGCCGGAACCAGCGATCATTCATTTCAAAAACACGCGCAAGTCCGGCTTCGCGTGCATCCCATTGTTATCCCGCGCCTTCAATGGTTGGCGAATCGTTCACGAACGACCTCTGGAATATCGTCACGAGCAGCCCAGTTTGGCGAGATCTGATCAAGGGCGTATTGTATCCCAGATGCAGAGGATTTACTGGAATAGTCGTCGATTTTCTCCACGAGCGACGAAATC
>Ga0214479_100069_pt1 | contig 59901 bp, 45 predicted proteins | sample M1_20Mar14CPVII9_5_FD_165054 | JGI IMG/M metagenome (GOLD analysis project Ga0214479, IMG submission 165054) | Marine eukaryotic communities from Monterey Bay, California, United States - M1_20Mar14CPVII9sort6BwellE14 | ecosystem: Environmental > Aquatic > Marine > Unclassified | place: USA... | reverse complement strand
ATCATGCTGGGAGTGTTCATCAACTTGTTATACACCCATACAATGCCAAACAACCACTATTCAACAACCTACATGATGCCATACCCCCACTTGATGGCCAAACATTGCCTGACCATCGGCAGAAATCGAGATTTTTTCCAGATCTGAGGCAAGAAACCTGCCAACAAGTGGCTGTAAAAGTATGATGGATGGACTTATAATCATGCTGGGAGTGTTCATCAACTTGTTATACACCCATACAATGCCAAACAACCACTATTCAACAACCTACATGATGGCATACCCCCACTTGATGGCCAAACATTGCCTGACCATCAGCAGAAAATCCAGATCTGAGGCATGAAACCTGCCAACAAGTGGCTGTAAAAGTATGATGGATGGACTTATAATCATATGCTGGGAGTGTTCATCAACTTGTTATACACCCATACAATGCCAAACAACCACTATTCAACAACCTACATGATGCCATACCCCCACTTGATGGCCAAACATTGCCTGACCATCGGCAGAAAATCCAGATCTGAGGCAAGAAACCTGCAACAAGTGGCTGTAAAAGTATGATGGATGGACTTATAATCATGCTGGGAGTGTTCATCAACTTGTTATACACCCATACAATGCCAAACAACCACTATTCAACAATCTACATGATGGCATACCCCCACTTGTTGGCCAAACATTGCCTGACCATCAGCAGAAATCAAGATTTTTTCCAGATCTGAGGCATGAAACCTGCCAACAAGTGGCTGTAAAAGTATGATGGATGGACTTATAATCATGCTGGGAGTGTTCATCAACTTGTTATACACCCATATAATGCCAAACAACCACTATTCAACAACCTACATGATGCCATACCCCCACTTGTTGGCCAAACATTGCCTGGCCATCAGCAGAAAATCCAGATCTGAGGCATGAAACCTGCCTACATGTGGCTGTAAAAGTATGATGGATGGACTTATAATCATGCTGGGAGTGTTCATCAACTTGTTATACACCCATACAATGCCATACCCCCACTTGATGGCCAAACATTGCCTGACCATCGTCAGAAATCAAGATTTTTTCCAGATCTGAGGCAAGAAACCTGCCTACATGTGGCTGTAAAAGTATGATGGATGGACTTATAATCATGCTTGGAGTGTTCATCAACTTTTCATACACCGGCTGAATGTGTCTAGAAGTTTGTTCAATTTTGATAATATTGGGCATGAAACTTGCCAACAATTGGTGTAGAAGTAGGATGGAGTTCCCTAAAACCATGCTGGGAGAATCAATTATTAATAACAAATAAAATTTCTATACAAAATTGGTTTATGAATCTTTGTGTATTATTTTATTCATTTCTCTTCATGTTGTGTTTGCAGACACAACATCAGAATACTTGCCTGAACCGACAGAGTTACGGGCAAGAACCCTAACAAAATATGTTCGACCACTATACAAATGAGTTAATACTGCATGATTTCCAGTATATGTCTACCTTCCCCCATCACTACCTGAGAAATCTGCAAGATGACTCCATTCTAGCTCATACTCTACTATATCTTCTCCACCATCACTAGCTGGAAGGCCTCCACCGTAGGGTGTTGGACAATCTTTGATAATAGGTCCATCGTTGAAACAAGAAATTGAGTGGTTAGGAATCCTTGGACGCTGCCATGAAACCTCAATAGAGCCTTCATAACTACCGGGTTCAGCTTGTAGCGAATGAGGACGGCCTGGAACTTGCATCGAAGGTGTTACCTTATTCGGAGTTGCCAATTGTCCTGAACTTGAGCCAGACGTGTTCATGGCAAACACTCTCACATAATATGTTTTCTGGGAAGACAAGAGCTGAATTGTATGACTTGTAATAGTCGGTCCCACATCAACATATCCCTTGTGTGGAGGATAGGATGATGATGCAAAGCTAGCTTTCGTATCCCATTCTATACGATACTTTGAGATTGAGTCTCCACCGTCAGATAAAGGTGCCTCCCAACCTACTGTCAACATTGTGTTACTAGTAATACCCTGTCTGACGTTAGTGGGAGGAGATGGCTTCTGATGGGGGTTCATTGATGCTGGAGTAGACATTTGACTAATACCGTACCCCTGACTATTCTTTGCTCGAACACGTACATAGTAGTATGTTCCAGTATCAAGACCTTCAATATTCTTGAAGAATGGACTACCACCTTGTAGATATTCAAGAGTCGAAGATTGAACAACATCAAAATCACTACTAGTGCTCCATTCAATCAAATATTGCGTAATCGAGTCTCCACCATTATCTGAGGGTGAACCAAAGAGGACTCTTAACTCAGTAGCTGAAATAACATCAAGAGTCACACTGGTGGGTGCGGAGGGAATTACCATTGGTGCTACAGATTGTGAAGCTTTCACAGGAAGAGAATAACCTCCACTATTCCTTGCACTGACTCTTCCATGATATTGCAACCCTTTGACTAAGCCACCAAGACTTGGCATAACTAGAGGACCAGTGCAAGTACCATAAGTCCTTCCACTATTTAACAAACTGACTGATACATGAGCAGATCCATTGTTCTCATAAGTAGTCAGAGAGTTGCTATGAACTCGGAGGGTGTAATCACCACTCGTTGGTATATCATCTTGAAATGTAACACGCCAAATGAAACCGTTGTCATTATTGGGTCCATCCCTATCGACAAAGACTCCATTCTGAATAGCTAGAGATAAATCTTCTAGCTTTCCTTGAAGACTGCCACTCTTCGCCTCGGCAGTTACTGGACATAAACTTTCATCATATTGACAATGAATCCTCGATGAGAGAGGACTGCCACGTCCACCATAGTGACGAGTAGTTGACACCTGCACACCGTCATCACCTGAGAACGCCTCGGTAAGGACTGCTCCTGTTCCCGTCACAGATGAAACCTCGTAATATTTGTAGGTCGTACTCTGTCCAGAAAAGCGCAGCCTATCACCTGGGAATAGAATCCCTTCGATATTTACAGCTGGTATGGTCGTAATTGCATCACTGCCAGAGGTTAGCGAAAAGGTCGGAATCAGTTCCGAGCTAATACCAGTCTCATTACTTGATAGTGCTACTGCATCATATGGAATAGAATCAGTCAAGGCTGTGAAGCTCCCGACTTCCAACTCGAGCACGAAACTTCCGCCATTAATCACTCCACCTCCATCGGCAGAGGTTTCTATTGCCCACTCTGTTCGTTTATTACTTGCTGGACAATGAAAGTCTTGTACGATGGGATTATCAAACGAAGGCGTTGGGTCAAGCTCAACTCGATAGAACAAAATGTCACTACCACCATTACTCTCAGGTGCATCAAAATCAATAATGAGACTATCCGATATACCGCTGTTTACACTAAGACTCACTTGTTGTGGAACCTCAGGTGATTGTAACGGTGGCGTGATCGATACAGGAGATGGAAGCATTCGTTTGCTTAGACCATGTACAGAGTTTGACGCAGAAACAGCAACAAAATATTCAGTTCCAGTCTGAAGACCTGTTATTTGATATGTATCAGTCGACGGATCTAACAAGCCAGAGTTGCCATAGTGCACAGGGAGCTCGCCAGGAATAGTAGAACTTGACTTTGTATTGAGAAGACTATCAATTTCATTTGATCCATCAACTATTACAACCATTGCATTGTCAGAAATGTGAAATATGTCTACAACCAACGGGTCAAGGTTGCCAACATTTGAAAGGAAGGTAATCTCCAGCTGATGGATCAATCCTGCAACACTATCATTCAACACAACATCAACCTCTCCAATACTACTAAGTTGTTCAAGAGCATTCTTCACATATTCAGCATTAGCATGAATAGGAATGAGGGTTGTCCACTCCGAGCCTTCAAATTTCAATCTGTAATGACCTGACAAGGTGCCAGTACCAGATACTTGTAAATACTGCACTTCATTCATCCCCCCAGATCGTCGTCCGTCTTGAAGTGTAGATACAGTCATGGTCGAAGACCCTAATCCGTCTCCATTGTCCATCACATTTGCAGTCAGACTGACTTGATCACCATCATTGAACAAACGATCGGGATTATCTCCGAATGTGATTGTCCACTGAAAACCGTTTGAGAGTGTTGTTCGACTAACCTTTACATCACTAATGAGCATCATATCATCACTTTCATCCCAACCAAGATTGAGAATTTCTCTTCGTACAAGATCTGCAGGAGTATTCCAGGGGAGGGAAGCTGTTTCCTTCTTGACAGTAGGAGATGGGCTGAAACTTAACGAGAAAGTGGTTTGTGCAAGATGTGTCGTGTAAAGAAGACGCACGACCTGAACCTCGGGAAGCTTGTCTTGTGAAAACCATTCAATATAGTAGCCATCAATCGGATATCCTCCACTCGAACTCGACACGGGCGCTATCCATGACACTGTCGCCTCTTGAATGGGCAAGTTGCTATGTTCAAGTGTACTTAGAACTGCAGAGTTTGGTGGCAAGCTTGGTCCTGATGGGACAACGGAAATAACAGCAGAAGATGCTCCCACACCTACATCATTAACGGCAGTCAGCTTTATAAAGTACATTGTTCCGGTCTCGAGAGGCGGATCTGTTGGTATGAAATCAAAAACAAACCTATCACCACTATTTGGAATCAAATCCGGAGAGGATGATGCAATCATCATTTCACAAGAGAAGTCTTCCAACGTTGAATAAGCCACGACAAACTCTGTAATGGCTTTACCTCCATCTCGAATTGGCCAATCAAATGATAATTGCACTCCATTCTTTCCAAGAACGACTGCTTGTAATGACATTGGTGAATCGGGAACTTGATTCATTGGAGCCATCTGATGAATACCAGACCAATTTGTATTGTCCTTTGGGTAGCCAGAAGTAGAGATTACTTGCACAGCAACCTCATTTCTAGCCGCGACACGGACATAGTAATAATCCGATTCATTTAGATTGCAAATCTCATACTTTAGTGGTGGAGATCCTCCTATCTGTGATATAACACAGTTACCATATCTTAGACTTGTACACGATGCTGTATCGTCATCTTGAGCGTTTACGAATTGATCGTCATAATCCCATTGTACTACATATGAAGTGAGCGGACTTCCGTAGACAGGAGGATGGAATGAGACTTCCAAACATTCTCCTGATATGGCATTTACATGTACATTTGTAGGAGCAGAAGGGATTGCTCTTGGAGTACCAGAAATGTTATCAGTGTACTCACTCCACCCTCTACTATTCTTTACCCTTGCTCGAATGTAGTAAGCAGTGTCCATTGACAACCCTCCGACGTACATGCACTCATCACAATCTTTTGTAAAGATTTCAACGGTTGCTTCTTCTGGAAGTAAGTGGTGAGTTGGAACTGAGAGCGGCATGATATCACCTGTGTAACTGTAGAAAGAAATAATCCACTCATAACCTCCAGTTACTTGAACTCTCTCAACCGCAACAGTTTTAATACCATCAAGACCTTCCAACGCTTCACGCATCTCGTCAGAGCTCGCAGCAGCTCCAATAGTACTCCCCTGGCTTCCATTGTATGCAACAGTAAAGAAACCACTCTCAGCAGTCACTCTAATAACCTGATATGAGTAGTCGGGGAAATACTGGTATATTGACTTGACTCCACTAAAGTCTGCATTTGTACTTAGTTCCACCGCAACCTCGGTGATTGGATCAACACTTCGTAGTAAGTCAAACGAGATCGATAAGGCGTCCTTTGCTGCAAGACTTCCCTTGACAACCTCTGATACTGAGACTACCGCTCCAAGACCACTTAGTTGACTCGAATCAGCAACGAGCAAAGGCACATCACCAAGAGTTGGCTCAAGAAAGGTCACCGTAAAGGATCTTCCAAGCTCTGAGTCAACCTGACCAGTTGCACTGACATCTATCTGACCAATTCCATCTAACGACTCGATTGCAAGACCAAGTGTTACTTCATCAACATCAAAAGCTACAGTAGATTCTTCAGAAGAATCGAATGATATAGAGAACACTCCACCGAGTTCATTGCCCTTGGTAACTTCAGTAACCAAAATTGTAGCTCCCTTGCCCGTGAGACTACTAGAAGCTTGAAGTAACGGTACATCTCCATGATCCTCAATAAAAGTAATTGTCCATGTATAACCTTCTTGGCCATCAGGATGAGACCTTGATACTTTTACTTGACCAATTCCCGACACACTACCAAGAGCTGATGCCATCTCTGATGGACTAGCATTCCACGGAATACGATCAGATGAATTTAGGTAGAAGTCACCTCTTAGCTCATTACCATCCATGACGGTATTTGTTTCACAGCCAACTAATGATGTTAATGATGGTGATTGATTACAAACCAACAGAGGTACATCTCCATCTTCATCTCCATATGTGATTGTGAATACCAAGCTATTGTCATCAGTTTCAATACTCTGAGTTACTTGAGCTTCCGCGATTGACATTGGAAGAGATGAAGTGAGAGCATTTGATATTTGAACTGACGACGAACTTGTTGGTTCCCCGGGCAACGTGTGCTCTCCGTCATACTTTGAAACTACACTGACACTTGCAAATGCATCAGTAATGTCAGTAACATCATATCTCACATTGTTGTGATACGCTTGTAGTGGTTGACAACTACTTGGATTAGTAACGATGAAGTTAGACCCTTGAAGTGGCATAAAGCCCGAGGATTCATAACCATCCGTATGCATGGCATTACCGTCAAAATAAATGACATACGAAATGTGTAAATTATCATCATCGTCAGACCCAAGAGATCCATCACCTGTCTTATCTACACGAACCGAATCTACATTGACCAAACTTTCTAGTGCAGACTGTACTTCTTCAGCAGTGCTATTCCATGAAATACATGATGTTGTTTGCTGTTTACCAAAATGTGTTACACTCAGCTGAAACTCTCCATCAATAATATCAATGTTGGCATCGACAACAACTTCAGCCCGTGGAGTATCAGTACCTAGGGCGTCGGACTCATTGTCTGTCCAAATCTCCAGTGTAGCATCGTTTGTTGGCGATTCAAAAGCAGTACATGTATTACCACCCGAGGAATCAAGTCCACTCAATGTAATGTCAGAGGTAAGCTCTTGCATATTTCCTCGTACATTTCCACCAACGAATTGAATCTCGTAAGAGTAGCCATAATTGCCATTACCAGAGCGTGTAACTTTCAAAGAGTCAACTCCTAGACCATTCATTAACGCATCTGTTTCAACGGAAGTCTTCAACTCATCAGCTGTAGCATCAAAACTGATACAAGGAGTCTGCATCTCCTTGTAGACGATGGAACCGGAAAGGTTTGAATTGGCTCGATCAACATGGCTTAGTTTGAGGAAGAACGACCCAGCAGTGACTGTTGAGCTCGAGGTCCATTTAACTACTTGTACTTCTGGCTGCCGCACTGAGAAGAAGTAAGTGCTCATATCACTATCAGCCGCTCCTTTCAATGTAATTTCTTGCACTTCCGGAATAGCAATCGCTGATGTTATTACCGTTTGAACCTCGTCTTGATGTGTTGCTGCAATAACAATAGACTGGACCTCGTTTTTATGTAATGCATGTTTCGAAACGAGATTTGTTAGCTTTTCCGGCTTATCACTGGGCGTTGCTGCAGCAATTGTGCTACTTGATGAGCTAATACCAAAGCTCGTTCTTGAATAGACTTGTGCATAGTGTTGTATTCCAGTGGATAGATTAGGAATAACAACACGGTTCGGATTCACACCATTCCGAGCATTAGGCTCGACTGATGAATATGCGTTTGCTGAAAGGTCTAAAGGATCAATAGACATGTCTACAGACCCAAGACTCTGTTCAAAAGTAACAAACCAGTACATTCCACTAGTTCGATAGATTGGAAGGTTGGATGCCGACTCGCCTAGCCATCGATGATTGCCTCCAAAGGGAAGCTGAGATGAGGAATATTGAGCTGAACTGTCGCCTTGCAAGATTGTACTAATGACCACCTTCTCTCCACCTGCCAAATCAAATGCAATACAATCTAAATGATTTGCATCTACCACAAGCTCATTGATGTTTTGCCTTGCCACCACTGACGAGTCAAAATACAAGGTATAAACATGTCCATTTGGTGCAAGAACCGAGTCTTGACTTCGAGTGACAGTGACACAATCATTTCCAAGGCAGAGAGAAGACAATGTGTTCAATTCGTTCTCAACTTCAGACTCCAATGCATTGTGTGCAATGCAACTCGTGTATTCACCATCATATAAAAGCTTGTACGATGGTGATCCAGATCCCCAGATTAATGTGTTGTCATCATCAAGTATCACCATCTGTTGAACCTCGGATGAGTCAGAATGAATGGTAAACACGGGAGGAACGATATAGACATCATACTGTCCACTAAGTCCACCTTGTACGACTCTATCTAATACATAGTAATCCGATTCATCAGAATCAACTGTACCCCCACCATCAACAATTGTCTTCACTCCAATACCCCTGTTCATACCATTTATAATATCAGAGCTGGTTGCTGCACAAACTCCATCCCCGAATGTATTCACGACAATCTCAGGTACATTTGTCCAATGAGAACCAGTAAAGAAAATGTCATAGACATATTCATCAACACCTCTTCGAGCAACCTTAACATCAAAATGAGGAGAACCACCATCGATGGGAGGATCGATACAGCCACCACTAGCACCAATATCTACAATGTTGAACGAGGGGGCTGAGGAACCAAGCACACCACTAGCCCCAATCGTTGTGGTTGATCCATTTGACACAAATTCATAAGAGTATCCAAACCCATTAGATGATGATCCATCTCCATTCCGAGAAACGGATACATGATCCTCATCCCCTGAATCAATCACTCCATCTTGATTGTAGTCAAACAAGGAGCCAATTTCTTGTTGAATCTCTAGTGCCGAAGCGCCATAGGAAAGACACGTCGTACTCTTGGTCATACCCTCAAACTCAACATTGATCTTGTATAATCCATCATTTGATTCGATAATTTCTGCGTCAGAGTATAGAGTAACAATTGTCAGCTCAGATACACTTGATCCATTGTCGGTTAAAGAATCTAGAACTGTTACATCTCCTCCTCCAAACATATCGGCATCTATGATTGATGAAATATCAAGCGACGGTGTACCCCAAGCAAAGCACGGAGAGTTCCAAGAGTTTGCATCATCATCAGAAATGGTCAATCGGAATGCTGGTGTATCACTCGTCGAGCCAGCGTCACTAGCCAAGGTAATTTGTTGATGCTCAGTTTTACCGCCATGTTTTAGTGTACTAATGCTGACTCCTGAATTAGAAGAGTTGATACTTGTATCAACTCCAGTTATGCAAGTCTCGACTATCATTTCGTCTACATTGCCAAGATTTCCAAAGTATACCTTGTAACTATGTGAATCTCCAGTGAAGCCCGTTGTTGTATCCGACTTGGTAACTGTAACAACATCAATATCAAGAATTGTCAAACTATTCAATGTCGACTCAACTTCTAACGCAGACGCATCAAAAGTCAGGCAGGAAGTAGTCTCCTCTACACCTTGAATTGTCACTTTTAGTTGATAGAAATCACCATCGGCTATACTACTGTCTCGATGAACTTCAATCTGTTGAACTTCTACTCCATTTTTAACAACAGAATATGTGTCAGCACCAATACGAACAGTCTCATCAACATTTATATAGGCTCGTGTATCAAGGTGAACACCTGATAGCACTGGAGACAATGGAGTCAACGATACAGAGCCAACCTTTTCAGCTCCATCAATTTCACTACTCGAGCCTCCAATACGGAACATGTCTCCAGGCGCCAAGTGTTCACGCAAGTCTTCTCCTCCACCAGTCAACGAAGCTACAGTTCCATCCGTGACAACATTCGCGGTAATACCTGAAATCAAGTGATTTGTTTGGATACCAGACTTGACAGATACTCCTCCCACAGATTGTAAATCATTAATGAGATACTTCATTGCATTCGCATCCACATTGTAGGGTATTGATGAGGTACTCTCGCCATTGATGACAAGCTTGAATATTCCTGTTAGCGGTGCCGAACCACTACTTTGGATGTTTGTGGAAACTGTTGCATCTTCACCTAACAGATATGTATGATCAATAGAAGGAGGTGAGATGATTCCAGTACCGGGAGGCCAAGTCAAGCCTTCGGCACTGCCTTGATTCTTCTGGTATACGATCGTCCATTGATAGCCTCCAACAGTTCCAGAAGTACCAGCAGTGCCATCCCAAACTCCTACTTCCTCTCTAGTAACAAACACACTTCCAATTGTACTCATCTCTTCTAACTTTCTGTCCATCCTATTAGATGGTTCATCAAATGAGAACGTTCGAGGACCACCAGAAGATTGATAATCGAGATCAAATGTTCCTGAAAGGCCACCAGAGCCCTTGATTACTTCATTCACAACAATATTTGCACTGCGACCAGCAGTATCTACATCTTGAACAACACTAATGGCATCAACGTCTCCAGCTCCTGGAGGAGTCGTACCGACATTCTTTGTAAAGGTTACCAACCATTCAATTGTACCATACTTATCCAATACCGAACGCGTCACATCAACTACTCGATTGCCAGACTGTTCTAAATGTGCCTTGACGATGGCTGGGTCTGCGTTCCAAGCTAGTGTGCCGATTAGACCTTCACCGGAGACTTCAAATGTGGTGAAATCACCCCTTTGGACAATTCCGTCTTGACAATCTTCACAGGTGGATGGATGCAACTCTCCATCGGTTAGAGCCGCAACCACAACACTCTGACTCGGTTCAAAATAATTATCACATTCATTAGTGGATGCAGTGATTAGCGGAAGATCACCCGCTGTATCATAGAATGTAAGGTAGTAAACAAAACCATTCTCGGCAAGATGTTCAGACCGAGTACGATCAACACGAACACTACCCCCAACACCATTGTTGTCGAGCACTGTCTGTATAGATGTTGCTACTTCGCCAGTAAGTGCATTATGTTTGATACACGAGGTTGCTTCTCCATCGATATATAATCTGTATTCCTTGAATATGGCAGAAGTATCAACAATTGATCCATCCTCCCACCCAAGATAATCGACATCCTTTACATATATAACTTGCTTCTCGTTACCACCAGGGAGCTTCTCGCCAACGAGGACATCAGTTGCATCAAAAACAGTGAGCTTGTCACACGATCCAGGTCTGAGACAGGTACCCTTGAGACTTGAAGTATCACACGGAGTAGCACCATTATTGTCACACAGCTTTTGGACATCTCCAGCACTATTGCATAGTGATAATACGTCATCTTTCTGCTCACAGGGACCATCTACATCATATAAGAATTGTACTTTCCAAGTATAGCCTCCATTTCGTGGATTGACTTCACTTCGAGTTACCCGAACATCTCCAACATTGGCAAGTTCTTCTAGCTTCTCCTCGACAGATGATCCGTCACCACCACTCTCATTAGCAGACGCAAGAGCATTATGAGCGATGAAATCCGTGCATGCATCCACCTCCACACTAATCACATTATTGGAATTCGATGCTGTGTCAAGACAAATCTTGAAGGAACCTCCAAGCGGATCTGTGCCTGGTACAAGTTCACTGACTGAACATCCACCATCAGGTAACGCCCCATTCGTTGTTGATAATCCAGAGTGAAGACAACTAATCATGGGTACATTGCCAACATTCTTGCCCCATGCCTTGGAGAAGCCGGAATTCCAAGTGTCTGAAGCAGAGACAGGCGAGCCAATCCAGTTACCAGGCACAAATGAACTATCGTGGACAACCGTGGGATCTTGCCACACATTCGATGCAAATGTAACATACCAAATATGACCTCCAACTTGAGTGCTTATTCCTCCAATCCCATTTGATGGACCAGATCTGATAGGACTTCCTCCACCAGACACCTCAACAACTGATGGTGCTATAGTATTCAAGTCATTCAAGGCCTCTTGTACATCTTGAGGAGTTGCATCATGGTTGATTGGACGTGTTGTTTCACCTTCATATCGAAGTTGGAAGGTACCAACAAGCTCAGTGCCCTTGATTGTCTCATCCACCTGAACATACGAGTTGCTTCCCACAAGAGGACTACTGAGCATGTATGTCAACGAAGGCACGTCGCCCCCGACATCTTCATGACGAAATATAATCGTATATGTGAACCCCATCCACTGTGTAGGCTGTTCGGATCGTACTACATCGACTTGATTCACAGAGTTTGATAGTACATGCTCCTCAAACAGAGCCTTGAAACCATCTGCTGATAATGCAGTGTATTGATCACTGGAAGAACCTCCTGTCTGAACGGTGAATACATTTGAGGTAGTGGCAATTGCATCATGGTAGCCATTACCCAACCAAGATAAAGCAAACGAGCCAGAGACTTGATTACCATCTCGAGCGAGACCAGGATCATCAGCACTGAATGTAGCACTATTACGAACTCCTTGATATAAATCATCTGTTCCTGAATCTTCGTCAGACACTTCAAGGAATGGATTAGTAATACCCGTTAGACTTGAGTTGTCAAATGTCAAAGAAGGGATATTCCCACCTCGTGACAAGAAGGTGATTGTCCACATATAACCACCCAACCATCGAGAATGAGAGGGAGGGATGTAGGGTGTACGAACAACATCTACCATTCCAAATACCTTGTCACCATTTACATCTGTAATTGCTTCTAGCTCATCTTTGAGAGATTGAGCATCACTATTCCATCGGATATTACCGGTTTCATATAGCTGTGGTGTTTCTGACACGTACTCATGTGGCCAGGTTGTTTGTAATTTGAATACTCCATCAATAATTGATGACTCTTGTAACGTGTTGACTGAGCATGTATTAATACCCGAGACTGTACTGCAAGTCATTTCGTGTACGACACCCGGTTGTTTGTTGAATGTTACATCCCAAATGAGACCAATATCAGATGTCATGTCAGGCACAACATTTCGAGAAACTGTAATCCCCGAAGAATCGATGACGGAAAGAGCCCCAATCTTGCCTCGCCAATCAGTTTCAGACATGGCCAAGTTTGATGTGGTAACATCAATGGGAAGTGTTGTATGAATGCGATCACCTTGGCAGTGACTACTAACACCAGACATTCCATCACTCATGTTCCAATCGGAAAAGTAATCACCAAACTCAACGTCTGTATAGATCGCATCATTCACTGGAGCAGATACATCAAACACCACGCTATCTGTAGTGTCATCAACACTTGTAATCTTGCGATAATAGTCAATACCATCACCAGCACTGAAACGAATCTGCTGACCAACGATCATATTTGCTACATATTCTGCGTCATCAAATGTAGTCGACATGCCGTCTGATGATACCGTCATGGTTGAGCCGTCGTCGGGTAGAACTGTAACAGTGGATTCACATTCGTAGTCCAATGTCACCATTCCAGTTGGTTGACTTCCCTTTGTTGATTCAATTGCAACACTACCAGCCTCACCATTGTAAAAGCTACCATGACTAGCATCAAGGGCAGCTCCTACTGGTGACTCACAACCATCGACAAAGTATGCTACAGGGCACATGGCAGTAGAATATGAAGCTGAGCTTGTATCAAGTCTAAAATCACTCGTGACGATAGTAATAGGAGGCACGTCTCCACTACTATGAACGGCATCGAATTCAATCTCATACAACAACTCATATTCTCCAGTGCAAGAGGCAGGATCATTCCCTACCGAATCAAGCGTACAAGAGCCCTTTGTTTTAATGCGTCCAGTCCTCGTAACAGTCAAAGCCTGTTGTTTGCCTACAATATTGGACGAAGTCATGAATGAAATATCATTATCATCGACAAGGTCATTTAAAACCTGTTGGAGTGTACCAGCATCTCCTTCAGAGCTTGAGTAGGAATGAGTTACAGGCTCAGAGACACAATGGCCACCGCCGACATATGGATCTATGACAAGACCTGGACTACAAGACACGCCAGTCCAACTGGGCTCATACTCTGACAGTGCCAATTGACAGTAGTTTACATCACCATTACCACAATCATCGAAATCAAACGAGACTGTGAATGAGCCAGAAAGTGCATTCTCAATGTCGGGACACGGATCGCCAACATTGATGCCTGCACATGCCATGCTCTGAATTCCATCACCATCAGTATTGATATTGGAAACGACAATACCAAACTTTTGTACTTCATTCACACGAGGAACAGATATTTGAACGGACTGTATCTCAACTTGATTATCTCCCTGAAGTCTAACAAGTTGAATTTCATCAACATCATCCGATATCAATGACACGATCTGTTCTTCATTTGTATCAACAGCTGTAGTCATAATCATTTGCACCTCGGCAGTAACATCATCACATGTAGTTGTTATTTCCTGAATCTCATCCACACCGTCGACTGATGTCTTGATGGATTGGACTTCATTTGTAACTGCCACTGTGGCTTGGATAGTTTGAACATTCAACTCCAACTCATTTGATGCAACTTGTAGTGCCTTCACTTCACTAATTGTGGGAAGTGTAATATTCTTGGGCATAGATTGGAAGCTTGGATCAATATCATACTCAACGATAAACTCTTGAATCACACTACCGCCATCAAATGTTGGTGTGTCCCACTCAACTTGGATGGATGTTGCAGACGCTGGGATTGCACTACGAACTACTGGCGGACTTGGCAATGTATCTTCCAAGGGCCCAATAGCCGAGGGGAATGTAACAGTCGTGCCCGGACCAACAGAATTAAAGGGTGTAATACGAGCGTAGTAAACTCCACTTGCCTTGAGAGCAGATGATTCTGCACCTGTTAATACATCCCGTCCACCAATTCGCAGCTCAGTGATGTCGGAAGAAGGAACAGTGATGGCAACAGCCGGTGAATTAAAGTCATTCTCTTCATCATATTCAACCACATAATGTGTAATTGGTTCTCCGCCATCTCCGGCATAATCACAACTCTCTTCATCATTTATACTTGGATGAGACCATGATAGCACCATTCCTATATTGCTTGTTGGGAGGGCGTTGAAATCTCTCACAGGACCAGGCTTGTCATTTACAGCCAATGTTGATAATACTGTAGCTTCTGACAAATCACTCCACTCGTACCCGTTATATGCCAATACACGTCCATAACGAAGCATATCAGATGAGGATGGATCAATGGTTAATGTAAGACAGTAAACTGCATTATTATCTCCTTCATCAACTTGTTGCTCTATAAGCTTTTCATGAAAGTATCCTTGATTCCATGCATTGGGAAATGAATCATCAACATCCATTTGAACGGCATACTTTGTAATTGGCAATCCTCCATTATCAAGTGATGCCTGCCATGATACCCGGATAGCAGTGTCACTTAATGGAAACATAGAGACCGATGTTGGTGACGATGGTCGTTTCACAGGCGTCATCGGAGAAGGAGATGCCAAAGAAGCATAGCCAAAGCCTCTATCGTTTCGACTGCGGATCCGAACATAGTACGGAATTCCATTATCAAGACCATTTATTTGATATTGTATTGACGTTGGATTTAGTTGAGATGGATGTTGTATCAAGACACTGCCATAACCTTCAGGTTCAGTACCATCAATAATAGTAGCCACCTTTGCACGAGCATCAGGGCCCATCAATTGTGAATCATCCACGGTAATGAGCTGGCGATTCCCAAGTTCTGAAATGAATGTAATGAACCAATTGTGTCCATTATTGTTTCGATACCTTGCAACGTCAACCTCACCAATAGATGAGAGAGATTCCAAGGCCTGCTTCACAAGAGGTGCATCAGCATCGAAAGGAATGTGTAGTGATCGTTCACCTTCGAATCCAAGTCGAACCGTTCCACTCAGGGGTTGAAGACCTTCTCGAACACGACTAACTTCAATGATTGGATTTGTTCCTGCCCAGTTGTTAGCTGGACTTGCTTCCAATAGAGGTTGTTTTCCAATATGACTAGTGAATGTTACCAACCATTCATATCCAAAAGACCACTTGTGAATGTATACACCCGAGGCCGATGGACCCCGAGTAATTGTCAGCTGTCATTAAATATGCTGTGCCTACAGTTGAAATGGTATGAATCTCTTCACCAAAGTGAATCAAGTCACCAACAGTAAACACTTCATTGAGATTTCCAGCATAACTACCTCCAACCCATGACAATACATTACTTCCAGATGTCAAATCAAACTCAACGTCCGGAATGGATGTCCATGAATATTCACGGCTCACGTCTACATCACCAATTGTGGACAAACGTTCCAACTTCATTTCGATAGATTCGTCACCATCTGCGTCTGCATCATGAGCAATAAGTTCTGTAGTCTCTCCATCAAATGTTAAAGTGAAGAATCCTGTAATGCCATCACTATCAGCACTAATCTTGATTGATTGAACTTCCGTGACACCATCCGCGGCTGACGTTGTGAGTTTCTGTACCTCCAAAACTGGATCATTATTTGAATACCATTCCAACTTGTAGTCAGACACAGGAGATCCTCCATTATTCTCCTCAGATACTGCCTGCCACGAAACAGACAATGATGTTCCCAAGTTGTTCTCACTGGGAATACTAACAATGAGATCGGTTGGTGGTGATGGTTGAATCTTTGGCGTAGCAGTTACTGTAGTTGATGATACTCCATACCCCAACGAATTGTATGCTGATACACGACAGTGATACGTAAGACCGTGTTGCAAGCCACGAATATTGAAGGCTCTAGGGTTTGTACCCTTTACATTCTCAAAGATGTTGACTTGTGTAACCATTGGATCACTCAACGATGACGATGATAAACGTAGTAGTCCAATATCACCCGCTCCTTGTCGATTCTCATGCACTAAATGTGTAAATGTAACAATCCATGATCGAGAGGAGCAATCCCCAATGTCAACCGAGTTGTGATGATCCGTTTGAACATTAACCGTGTAAATAGTATCTAGTGATTCAAGTATATCTTTGAAATCCGCAGCCGTGGTATCAACATCGATGGATGAAGTCACCTTCCCCTCAAATGAGAGAGCAAAGGTACCTGATAGACTTTCACAACCAAATCCATCTAGCTTGTGTATTGATACTGTTTGAATCTCATTGGTATACGCACCAGGATATAAATCACTTGATCCTTGCCTTACTTCTACTACCCGAACATTGGCACCACTTCCAACTAATAAATCTCCATTTGCTTGAATCAAACCAATATCTCCACTAATTCCAAGGAAGGAAACTCTCCACTTGAATGCAAATCCATTTGCTTTCCGAGTAACACGCACGGGTGAAGATGAAGAAGATCCATCTTCCGACTGTAGATTGAATGGTTCTAATAATTTGATTAATTGTTCTTCCACTTCATCGGATGTAGCATCAACATTCAGTGGCGTATCGGCAACACGTCCTCCCCAGGAAAGTAAGAATGTACCAGAACATGCATTACGACACGAGACAATAATATCCTGCTCCTCGCGTACACTTGCAACCTCAGATGAACCAAAGTATTGACTTGTAGGTGTAAATGATGGTAATGACGCATTGTTATTTGATGCATCCCACTCAATCTTGTATTTAGTAATCTGCATAGACACAGAGAGAAAAGAGAGGTTGTCATGAGTAAGTATTGATGTAGCAAGAAAATAGATTAAACTAAAGAAAAGAATAATTATATACTCACCTGCTCTCCGCCGTCATTGTCAGGTGGAAGATATTGCAATCTTAAATCACCAAATTGATAATTGGAGGAGACTAATTCAGCAGCCAATCCGAAATAGCTCCCTATCAATAAGAAGAAGATGGATGCAATGCAAATCATAATTTATTATTGTGGGGATTGTTGAAAATCGTCGGGAGAGAGAACAGCGCAGAAGAAAGGTCTCTCCCCTTGCACAACTGTATATTATGCGCCCTACCACCTCCGTTGTGGAATTTACCGTGCCGTGGTCAGCAAGGATTGAGTAGTTTGAGTCTATCCGTGGTTTGAGTTTACTAGGTATCAACAAGCAAATAGCAAACTGAAAATACTTGAAAAGAAGATGTGGTACGATAAAACGTACTCTCCTCAAGCGTACTACTGATAGTACTGTACGATAAGCGGTGAATGAGATTAAAAGAGACATGAACACTTATGAACAAGTATGCATGTTTGTCTGATAATATATGAACTGCAATATATGATGAAGGTTAGGCCTAAACAACAAAGCATATGGTAGTGTTGCAATAAGTCAGTCAGTTAAGATGTTAATGACTAATCTCAACTGATCACTCCCCCAATATACCCCAAAATACCCCACAACCCTAGCCAATAGCAATACCACTTTTAATGGTGGAAAAGTCTGACACCAGTCATTGACATCTTCATACCATAATCATCACAACATGAAGTAACCTGTGGATCTTGGACACTACCTCCTGGCTGGGCAACATATGTCACTCCAACCTTACTGGCATGATCAATCGAATCTCTGAAGGGGAAGAAGGCATCAGAACTAATCGTTACTCCCTCTGCCTTCTTCATAAACTCTTCCTTCTCAGATGCCGTGAGTGGTTCAGGAATGGTATCAAACTGTGCCTCCCAACGTGTACGTTCCTCATCAGTAAAGTCGCCCTCAATATACCTCACACGAGCATTGACACGATCCTGACGCTTCACACCCTGCTTGAATTGCAATCCCAATACCTTGGGATGCTGACGCAAGTACCAAGTGGTTACCTTACGTCCAGCAAGTTTGACACAGTCAACACGAGACTGCTGTCCGGCACCAACACCGACCATCATTCCATCCTTGGCAAATCCAACACTATTACTCTGTGTATACTTGACACAGATACTTGCCACAATCATATCACGAATAGCACCATCAGTCAAGGCATCAACTCCACCCTTGGTTACAACATTCTTCGTCATATGTTCCTTCGTAATAACAATATCATTCCTCTTCTGACTAAATGTCATTCCATATACCTCACGATACTCAACCGAATCAGGCTTAAAGTCAGCCTTGGCCTCCAGAACGATGAACTTTCCACCCTTCTTTGATTTTAAAATAGCAAGTGCCTCGGGTGTATATCCCGGAGCAACGATGCCATCACTAACCTCCTTCTTTAGAATCAAGGCAGTATCCTCATCAACAACATCACTCACGGCGGCATAATCACCAAAGGAACACATCGGATCGGCATTCCTTGCTCGTAAGTATGCTAATGCACTGGGTGTTAATTTGGCAGCCGCCTCGGGCGTTACCTCATACGCCGCACACTCAACATCAGTTAATGGTACCGCCACGGCTGCACCCGCTGGACTTACATGCTTAAAACTCGACGCGGCGGCTAGGCCGGTTGCCTCGCGTAATTCTTTAACGAGTAACCATGCATTGGCTGCATCCAATAGATTAATATAGCCAGGAGTACCATTAAGGACGGTGAATGGTAAGTTGGAATTAAGAAGTGATGAGATTCCTGCCGGCTTTTGATGGGGATTGCATCCTGAAATAAAGTAGTAAAGGTATGTATAATGAGGATGATATATTCAACATATAAATAACAGTATCAACTAAACAACAACTTACCATACTTGAGTGCAAACTCTGGCTTATAAACACGAGTAACAACCGAACTACCCTCACCCAACTCATTATTAAACCAGGTAGCAATAGCCGAATCATAAGAAGCACTTAAACTAAATGCCCGTGCTGCATACTTCTTCCTCAATGCTAATGTAGTCCCACCATTACTTTCAATACATTCCTTCACTTCATCATACTGGTCTGGACTGGTAACGATGGTAGTAAAAGCATGATTCTTGGCAGTGGAACGTAACATACTTGGACCACCAATATCAATATTTTCAATACATTGTTCAAATGCCGCACCTTTGGCAACTGTTGCCTCGAATGGATACAAGTTTAAGATTGTCATATCAATTTTACCAATTCCATTAGCTTCCATATCTTTCTCGTGTTGTGGATTACCCCGTACACCTAGTAATCCACCATGTACCTTGGGATGTAAAGTTTTAACACGTCCATCGAGACATTCCGGTGATCCTGTATAATCGGAAACATCAATACAGGGTAAGTTTGCCTCACGTAATTTCTTGGCTGTACCACCTGTGGATAATAATTCAACATTTTTTGAATGTAAATAGGTACATAATTCGACAATGTTTGTTTTATCTGATACTGAAATTAAGGCACGTGTGATTGGTACTATGTCCGATTCAGTTCCTATATTATTATATTATATGAAAAGTTTGTGGTATCGTATGATGGTGCATCAGAGTAAAATAATATGAGAGTCCGTATAATTGCAAAAAGAAAATGACACATAAAACAATCATATGTTCTGCTGATATATTGATCATGCTGCAACCTATTCACTTACCCGATACTGCTGTTAGTATGTGAGCCATGTTGTATTGAGGTTATTGATCCCGCAGTTGATAATTATGATAATATAGTGATAGAGGATGCACCAATTATTTATTAGTGGCTGTGATTAATTGAAAAGATATGGTCGGTATCCTTTTCCCGCCTCATCATCTTCATCACTAATCAGCTGGCTATTATCGTCTCTCACTGTGTTACATTCCATCAACCAATAGTAAACAGTAAATCAAATAATATAATGTATATCTTCCTTCAAACAATAATGACAGCCGCCCTTTTCCGCGGTGTATCATCGGTATCCTATCAAACATCACATCATCTCCTAACTCGATCTTCTTCCTCCTCCTCCACATTCATAAGAAGGAGTGGGCATACTCTTGCATTCACCACCGGTTTGGGCAGTAGCAGTAGTATTAGCAGTGGAGGATATAGAAAGAGACAGTCTACCAAGAAAATACCAATTGCAACATCATATCCACCATCATCATCGACATCAACATCTTCTTCTTCTTCATTACATGCAACAAACAAACGTACAATAACACCAACAATATCCAATAAGAATGAGAAGAATCAAATACCAACAATACTACTAGCAGGATTCTTGGGCAGTGGTAAAACCACTACCTTAAAACATCTATTAGAAAACAATTCCAATATTAAAGTTGGTACGATTGTTAATGATGTTGCTTCTGTGAATATTGATGCAAAGTTAATTTCAAGTAATGGCAATAATGTTGATTCATTTAATGCCGGTGATGGCGTAGTTGAGTTACAGAATGGTTGTGCTGTAAGTTGTTGTTGTTAGTTTCTTTCATACGACTTGTATCACATATCTTATGTTCAATCTCTAACCCTTTGGGATTCTTCTTCTTCTTCTAACATTAATGTAGTGCTGTTCATTAGCAGATGAATTAATGACAAGTATATTAACATTAACAAAGAATGGTGAACGTCAATTAGATGCGATAGTTGTTGAACTATCTGGTGTGGCTGATCCCATGGCTGTGAGAGATAATTGGAATCAGGCAATGTTACAAGGTCATCCTGCTACCAAATTAGCATCTTTAGATCGAACTGTTACTCTTATTGATGCATGTACCTTTGGTACTGATTGGATGAGTTGGGATATTGCGGGCGATCGAGATAAATGGACAGAACAAGGTGATGATTGTGCGGCTGTACGAAAGGTACCAGAGTTATTGGCTGAACAAGTTGGTAAGTTGTACGGAGATTTATTTGCTGCTTCTTTCATGATAGACAAGAACTTACACTCATTGCTTTTCATTAAAAACAGAGGCAGCAGACTTATTAATTGTGAATAAGATCGATTTGGCTGGTGAGAAGCAGGTCGATGTTGCATCTAGCGTCGCTAAAGGATTGAATGATAAAGCAAATGTACTCGAAGTTGAATTTGGTCAAGTCAATCCAAAAGACTTACTTGGTAAGATGTTAGACAGTGAGGTAGAGGAGAAGGGAAAAGAGGAGGATGGCCATTCACATGATCATGAATGCTCCGAGCCAGATTGTACTGATTCTTCACACTCTCATGATCACAACCATGAAACATCTTCACATTCCCACTCACATGATCATGCATCAGAAGCGTGCAATGATCCCGATTGCACAGACACCACCCACTCACACACACACGAACACAAATCGAAAGCTACAAAAACAGCAGCCGATCAACTAGGCATTACAAGCTTTGTCTACAGGTCATCCAAACCTTTCCACTCACAACGATTACTAACATTGCTAAACCAGTGGCCAGTTCCTATCAAAGACGATTTAGACTTTAGTTTAGTACAGGGTTTGGGAAATAAGGAAGGTAATTTGAGTGAGGAGACTAAGGAACAAAACAGAGCATTTGTTGGGGTTTTAAGAAGCAAGGGCTTTTGCTGGATGTCTCCAACTAACTGGTCGAATGCACCTGGAAATGATGTCTGGCGTCATGATACGGCAATGTATTGGTCACACGCCGGTAAGCACTTTGGTATTTCATCCGCTGGCAAATGGTGGGGTTCATTGGGCACTAAAGAACGCACGAAGCCATACTTTAAGAAAAATATGGCTGAGTATGACAGGATCCTGCGGGAAGATTGGGTTTCAGAAGAATGGGGAGACAGACGGCAAGAGTTAGTATTCATTGGATCTAATTTGGATGAAGGTGATATACGCAAGGCATTAGATGATTGTCTTTGCACAGAAGATGAGATGGTTGTGTACCGAGCTCAGCTGAGGAACTATATTGATTCTACCTTATCAGTTGAAGAGGGGGGCGGTCCCTCCTTGTTTGATGTTGGTGGCACCGATCACTTGGATCAATAATTATTAGGATGATAATGAGCTTTATATTAGAATGCAATGTGTATATTAGCTCTTTGATATGACTTGCATACTTACTTAGTACTTACTTGAGACCTAATACATATCCTAAGGTATCTTTTGCATATCAAATGGAAAACTCCTTATTTGATTTCCTATCAGGCAATGGATGTAAAAGACTCTCTCTCAAGCATGCTGATTCGTCAAAAGTTGGGTTATGGCCAATATCTACTTAATTGGCAACCACGATCATTTAGTCGATGGCGGAGGGAAGAATCTGCATTTTGGCGTACTCGAGCAACAACAAATTCGCTACAGGCAGGATCGCCCCAGTTTATATCTTTCGAGATGATGAAGTAGCCCATCTCATTCAGTAGCGAGAACAAATCATTAACTTCATCACGTCCCTTGTTTGCTACTAGTTCGTGTGGTACATATGTGTTCGCATATTTAGTGTGTAATTCAAATGATATTTGGTCTGGAAGCATGGACTCATTCTTCTCCCATACCTCAGTCAATACATGCTGAAGTATTTGCCACTCATGACCTTCAATATCCATCTTGAGCATGGACAATTGAGTGGTATTCTTCTCTTCCATAAGCTGGAAGAGAGAACGGAACTTAAACTTCTGCTCATTTTCAACTTCTTTGTGCTGTTCCTGATTGACTTCACCTTTGTGTTGATCCTCATAGACTGACCCGATTTTGGCAATCCGATCTGACCCTATACAAACAGGAGAAAAGTCTACGCCATCATCTGCCATCTTCCCATCTCTATCGATAACAGTACAGTCAAATGCATACACTTTGCAGTGCTTTGCTATCTCCTTCTCAAAGTATGATTCTTGAAGATAGTCTTCACTAATACCAGCCGCAAATACTACACATTCATTGTGATCATAAACAGCATTCATGTTTAGGGTGGCTTTCTTTCCTTGACCATCACCTACATGGATACAATCATTGTTCACCTTGACTTGAATACTCATTTGCTCGAAGACACAGTCAGGATTCTCGCATGGCTCGTTGTTTACAAAACTCTTGCACTGATGTACATCAATCTTGTTCTCCTCTAGCGACTCTTTAATTGCTCGAGAATACTTATTTTGGTCCCAGCCATAGGTATCAATAGCTTCCATACACGAGGGAACCTGGAATACAAATTCTTCGGCCCAGTCACAATCACCAAATCGAGAGTCGTAGAAATACCTAGGGGTTGTTTCTAAATCTTCAGTCATTTTGTTGAACACCTGGCTGTAGACTTTTGCAATTGGAGATTTGTTGACACCCGAAGAGTAATTATCATTGCTCGTATCAAAGCAGGTTCGAGCTAGACTGTCTGCCTGAAGAATCAGGTTGGTAAGCTCTTGAGGTATAATTTCTGGGAAAGAGCACCGGTCGTAATACAATGCGCGCACATGCGGAGATCCAGCAGCAATGTACTCTTCCATATATGATGGAATCGGAAATACATCAGAGTGTTCCAGTCTCTTACTGCCGAGATTGATTACAATACTTCCATCATTCAAAAAGGAACTAAACATTATCCCTGTTCCTGGGCCTGATATGTAAATGTCTGTGTCGGACACTACTTGGAGTTGATCTCGTGTAGTCTTTAAAGTTGACCAATCAATGAATTGAACGCTGACATTGGATAGACTACTAGAGCGTTTAATTACATCCACAATTGCCATTCTTTCCTTGTCAGAATACCTTTTATTGTCAAAGATGTTTGCTCTGAGTCTCCTCTTCTCAAATGGACATCCTTCTCTTGGTTGGATACCCAACTGAGAGAAGATTCGGTCACGAAACTTGCGGAGAGCAATCCTGCCCCCTGGCAGCTCATAATCAGCATTCATAGATCGCTGCCCAAGATGACCATTGCCATAGATAAACAAAGGAAAGCGAGTTGAACCTTGCGCATCAACTTGCTGCTGATACCCAAGTTGACCTGGTTCACATGCAGATACAGTACTGAAGGAAACAGCTTGATAGATGTCTAGTACTACACCTTCTGCAAAATTGTTACCTCCAAACTCCTGCTCTTTAAGAGGATCCACGCATCTAACCAAATATGGATGGAAAGGGGCATCAACTTTCAACCCCATCCTAACTAGTCCAATGAAGATTGGCCAAATGCCATCGAAGATACCATGACCAAAGTTATGTGGCCACCAAGTCGTAAAGGCAGCAGTTAGGTCATCTGAGAACTTATTAGCATCTCTGGCAGCCGCTAGTAACTCCTCTTCAGAGTCATATTCGTCCACAATAATCTTGTCATCCCCATCGTATGTCCCGTAATATTGTAGTCTTGGAAGGTTTTTAAATTGTTCCGCTGACTGACTTCCCTTAATAACATATGCATGAGGTACCGATGACCCTTTATGTACATAGATGTTTGAGAAGAGACATGTGGCATTTAAAATTGGGTCTCCATCACATCGTATTACCATTGATTCAGCATCACTAGAACTAATATCTGATGGAGTAACAACCACTCCCTCAAAGTACTGATCAACCAGGGCTTGCAGAGAATAATCATCTTTACCTTTCATTACAAAAGTGCTGTTGAAGGTAGATGCTTGAGGAAGAGCTGAAGAGATAGCTTTTAAGTTTGCTTTCAAAGGTTGACATACTCCGCCATTTTCATCTTCTGACCATTCACATTCTCCATTACACCAAGATGCACCATTCCCTTGTGGACATCCGGCACAAGAAGAAGATCTATGATTGCCACAGCTTACTTTGCCTCCGCTAACCTCCTTCGATGTTCTCTCATTTTCGTGTTCTAGAGTGCTGTGGAACCATTCATCTCTTTCCTTCACCTGAGCGACCTCGTTTTGAAGCAATACATTCATTTCATCTCCAGAGATTGCCTTCCGATTTGTGAAGCTATGCCTGATCGGTACTCTTGTACCGAAAGGAATACTATTACAATGATATTCTTTGTAAAGCTTCGTCAACGTATCACTGTCATAATTTGGTAGACAGTTTGGCCAGCACGACGTAATATCGACATTCGACTTAGTGATAAAATCAGCATAACTTCCTAATCTCCATTTCATCTTTGGTAGTTCACTGGAAAATTGAGTCTCATTGACCTTATGGGTTGCATCTAAATATGGCAATTGCCTTTTTTCTTTTATTCCGTGATACATCAAATGACTAGAAGTCCAGGAACCATGTTGATCCGTAGCAAACCCATGATCACGTCTGTGGATTGTAACTAAGTCATTCATGTTTAATAAGTTCCCATCATATTTCTCCAGCAACCGACAATTAAAGCAACGTATGTAAGATTGGAAATATTCATCAAAGTTCCTATATCTAGCAAAGTGTTCATCACATTCGTGCATGTCTAGTGTGTTTGCCAAGTGCTGGTGGAGAAGGACATTCTCGTTCTTAATTGCTGTATCAGAGAAAGTTATCATATCTGCCCATCGTCTATGAAAGTCTGAAGATTTCTTTGATACTCTAGCCATGACATTGCCAGCCATAACTTCGAAATGGTTCCGGGTGTAAAATATTAGGTCAGCTCGATTTCCCTCAGGAATGAACTCTTCCAGGCGTCTCTCATTATTTACAACCACAGTATCACCATCCACAACAGTTACCCAATCATAAGAATCATTTGCGGTATATTTTTCCAGAAGGAAAGCAACCGTGCATTGCTTACTATACCAATACCGCTCTGTGACATTAGCACATTCTGGTGCAAAGTTTCGATCTACTTGCAAAGCATGGTAGCCATGTTTTGATGCATATGTTTCCAGGGAATGCCAATTAAAGTAATACTTGCCCTCCTCCTTTGCAAAAAGATGCTTATCCCCCAGCATCAATAGCATTATTCGTTTATTTTTATTTGATTGTTGTGCCTTATTCTCCCTCAATTTACCTGCAATGCCATCCTGCTGGGAATTTGTTGGTAGTATTGAAATATCATTGATAGTTTGTACACTCCTGTAAATATGCAAACCAAATGATGCAATAGCCAGAAACATCCAAAGGTTAAAGCTATGCAGCAACCTATTCATCATATTATATTACAAACTATTGGTTAACCTACTTATGTTTCTTGAGCATTTGAAGCACTTGAGATAACTGATTTTCGTAGTAGACGACATTAAAAAAAACGGGAAAAAGATACCAAAGTTATCGTACGATAGTACATATAGTGATAGTATCGAAATCAGTATAATCTTGTTAGGAATACCCCTAATTGGCACAGGTGTTGATGTAATTGCCTGCCCCTCCAACTCCTTCATATTCTAGCCAAACTATCTTTATCTAAGTCTTAACCATACTTTTACCCTCTGAGTAAGCCTTTAGCCAAGTAGCATCCATTGAATGATGTGTAACAGCCTTTGGCGAGTCCTTTCCATGCAAAACATATACATCATGGATCAGTATAATATCCGGATCATCCCAAAAGAACAGTGCAGCTGTGATGAAATCAGGGCCAGCACCAGACATAACTCCACATGTTTTGTATTCCAGGCAGTTTTCACGAGTCAGCTGAAGAGCAAATTTGAGGAATCTCGAACCTTTCTCAAAGCCAAAGACACAATTGCAAACATTCTATAGGGTAGGAAATTTGATGAGAATATAGAGTCATTCAAAAGAGCAAATAAGAAGAATCAGACATCTATTACCTTGTAACTTGTTCCGTACGAAGCAAAAGGCCAGCGGAAGATATCACCAAAATTATCAAACGGCTGAATGGGATGGGCATCAGTATCTTGATATATCCCTCCCTCCAAGTAAAGTATCTCCATACGAAGATAATCAGACTTTCCAGCAAGATTTCTATCTTTTGAAATGAGATCGCCATTTACAAAGAGCCCCTCCTCTAGACCTTTTGTTGTGTTCTTAAAGGTGTATTGAACACCATGTTTATCAAGACTTTCCATAAGCGGCATGGAAGCAAGCTCAGACCAAAGGAATACTTCCCATCCAGGATTGGCAAGTGCCATCGCCTCAATATTAGAAACATACTTCGCTGGTAGTTCCTCTCCAAACCAAACCCAGTGTAATTTCTTCATTACAAAAAGAAGAAACAATGTTGGTGGTAAAGTGTAAAGAGTAAAGAGAGAGGAACGAAACACATATTAACTTACCTTCGGGACAGATCTCTTTGTACATTTCTCTTCAATGGACAGTCCTAGCATTGCTTCAAAAGCATCACTCTTGTTTAAATATCCAAGACCAGAGTATACTCTCTCCGAGATCAAGTTATGCAACATCCTACTACTTGCAAGATCAGGGTAATGTTCATGGCTCCACTCAGTAGATTCTCTATCAGGCACTGGATGTGGAAGGCTGTCCCTCAAGCATGATGATGCGTCAGTCTCTTGAATCCTGGTGAAAGATTGAGTATTATTTTTGTACTCAAATGGCAAACACACTCCACCACTTGAGGATAACCACAAACCCGCCGACCGACTTGCCTGGGTAACAGCTCATTACCTTATAGTTGTCGCTTTTTTTCATTTTTGCTTTTTACTAAGAGATTGCATACATCGAATTAAGTGATATCCAAGTTGAAATGAGTATCGGGTAAGGAAGTTATTGACGCAATGTTGAAAATGAAACGAAGGAAAAACGGTGGAAACAGCTAGTATGGTAGTAGATGATGTTTGTGAGATGTTTGTTGAGTGATTCAAGAGTTGTTTAACTTATTGTTCTTGTCTTGGTCGTAGCATAGTCTAATCTCACTATCTTCTAACGTGTAGTTTTCTTCTTCTCTCCTGTGCTCTTCTTGGTATTTGTCTTGTCTTCCAAAGCCTTCCTCTTACTTGCTTTTGTGGATTTCTTGGGAGCCTTTGATTGTTTAGACAAGAAAGTTGTGACAAGTATGAGATGATTGTAATGACAAGAGAGAAAAGCAAGTAACATATACTTACATCGTTCTTTGGAGCAGATGATATCTTGGCCTTCTTCGTCTTTCTAGCCTTCTCCTCGCTTGCATCACTTCGTCTCTTTCTTTGTCCTTGATTCTTCCTGTCACGCACTACGTCTCCATGGCTATATGCCTTGGCAATTTGCTTCTCCACCTCAGCATCACTCAACTTTCTAATGGGCTTCCAGAATTTGGATGCGCGCTGGCTTACAAACTTCAATCACCTCCACACTGGCTTCCATCAGTATTGTTGATGAGTTCGTTTGTGCATTGAAAACACGTGTGGGCAAAATTATGACCACCACAATCCACTGTACTACTACCGAGTTCAGATGATTTTGATTGACATACTCCACCATCTACAGACACAGTCCATTCACATTCTCCATTACACCATACTGCCCCATTACCTTGAGGACATTCGGCACAAGAAGAAGCTCTATGATTACCACAACTTACTTCCTCTTTACCAGAAGTGTCTGTGACTGTGTGGTGCTCTTCTGTCTCTGTATCTTTAGGTTCATCTTCTTCATCTTCTCCTACACTCCACAGTAGCGACCGTTCTCGTACAGACTTAATTTGCCTTGGATTGTCTTCTCGATTAGCTTGATTCTGAACCCACTTGCCAACCTGTAAATCTTCGGCATATCCCATGTTTTGACTTGAAAAAAGCGTATCAGGGCTATATGCAATATCTCTAACTAAATCTGAACTTAACGCGTATAAATGACCACTGAAATAAGGTGCAAAGGACCCGTCAAACCCTTTTTGCATTTCATAATATGCTTTCTCCCATAGATAATCACCCGCATATAGACTTGAATTCGAACGTACTGTATCTTCACATATCGTTTGTAATACACTTGATTGTAGACAGTACTCATCATCATGAATAACTACCACAGATGTTTCATCATTCATTCCTCTATCCACCGCCCATCGAATCATACTAATAACTTTGAGATTTGAGTCATCATATACGTCTTTCAATGGTAGGAAGATCATATCTTTATGCATAATGGACTCATTCTGAAGCATTTTCATATCCCTAATTTCCTCAATAGAAGCACGTTTACCTTGATTATGACCATTTGGATCGATGATTTCATGTGCTGGCATAGCAAGCATGAAATGATAGTTCACTCCGTGTTGTTTGTATGAAGATGGGCAGGTACTATTCCTCCAAACCTCACGACGTTGTTGATATTTACTCTTTGAACCAGCCTTGATTAGTACGATGAAATTCTGGGGATCACATGATGTTGGTTGAATCTTTGGCCTGAGAGTAATATTAGTAGCCTTTGTTGATGTCGTGAAATCATCTGGTATGTTATTGATAGTTTGTACATTCCTGTAAATATGCAAACCAAATAATGAAATAGCCAGAAACATCCAAAGATTGCATTTTTTACGCATCAATATACCAGACATGATATCTCCCCTCTATTGTAATCGCCCCTCTATTGTACAATGTTTTTGATATATTATGTTGAGAAGCAGGGTTTGGTCAATATTCAATTCACTTTGATACCTAGCAAATTAATGAGGCAATTGTTGGAAGAAATATATCATTATTATTGAAACGTCTTCATTCACATTCACTCGTCTCTATCTGCCTCCTATCCATCCCTGAATGTATTGACCATCAACCAATCCATTGGCTCACTATCTGACCGTGTACAACACTGCACACTCTCATAAAAGATACCGAAGTAAAATATTTCATAAAAGATATTAGATAAGAATAAGAGGAGAGAGAGTAGTGCAGATATTCATGATGCTCGCTGCAATTGTAGTGGCTGCTATACTACTGCTAGTAAGGCGGAATTCTATAGTTACTGCATTTCACGTACCGAGATCACATACCAATCTTCAACCCACTCTTTTTAGATCTACTGTCGACCATATCAATGATGAGACATATGATAATTCTATTGTTGCATCAATACTAGAGGGTACGTCACCAAAGGCAATTAAGTTACGTCAACAGGTACAATCAGTAATAAACAATCCTAGTAAGACCTTTCCCGTCATTTTACATGGCCCAAGTGGAGAAGGTAGCAAGAGTGAGATTGCAGAGGATATAATATCTCGTTTACCATCGTGGCAAACACAACAGGTACATCGTATATCATTAGATGATTCTGGATTAGATTATATTGATATTATTCTTGGAAGTACGTCTCATCCTGGTATAATTGATGATATAGCTAAAGAACAGAATGCAACATTGTTAATCAAGGGATTTAATAGTCAACATGTTGATAATAAAGATGAATTTGATAGAAGATTAGAATTGGTAAATGGATTAGCTCGTCTTGTTAGTCAACGTGAATTCATTAGTAGATACAATAACAATGAAACTATACAATTTCTCCCCCGTATCATTGGCTGTACACAACGTAAAGATTATCTTCAGCAATACTTTGGAGTCGAAAATGAGAAAGAGATTGATGCTATATTTATCAATGTTCCCACTGTACAAAGCAGAACGAGAGATTTGAAAGACATTGCAAAAGCAAAGATTAGAAAGTTAGAATCTTCACTTGGCCTTGAGGATGTAACGCTGAGCAAGGAAGGTAAGGAGATATGCACATGATGTGCATGTGTTATGTTCATAGTCTTTCTAACTAGACTATTATTGCTTACTCAAGCTATAAAACGACTTCTTGATCATAGATGGGGAGTAGAAGGTGCCTATGAGTTAGACTTTGAATTGTATAAAGCACTTGAACAACTCAAAGCAGAAAAGCGATGGAACATATTGGCACCAAACATGATCAAGTCACGGCATGTCCTGGTCAACAGCGATGACGAAAAGATACGCAATCGACTTTTGTACAATGTGCCTGGTTTAAGAAGTTTACTCATGAGTCCATGGGTATTTGATCACACTCTACGATACATTGTCAATCCTGCCTTTTGCCTTGTTGTGGTTATCCTCTTTTTCGGTCCTCAGAGTCGAGAACATAATGCTGCATTGACAATCTTCTGGGCAGGATGGTGGCCTGGGATTATGCTTGTGTTTCCTTTCCTTGGACGGATCTGGTGTACTGGAAAGTCCGCGTTTGTATTGTTTTATCATAAACATATGTGTGTTCAATGTGAATTCTTAATGATTTGGTGCTTCATTTGTCCCTCCATTGCATTCATTTGATTGCCTTTGTAACCCATATGTACTAACAATAGTTATGATCACCTCTCTTTCATCACCACAAATCGTTACAACGTGCATCTTCCAGTGTGTCCTTTCATGGGTATTGGTACCTTGGCTCAGGAGTTTGTTACTACTTTGGATTTGCAGTTGAAGAAGTGGCCACGTACAGCATCAGAAATCGGCCCAGCATTCGCTTTTGGTCTCTTTTATGCTATTTTGATGTGGTAAGTTACTTCTTATGAGGTCATGCTTGTATGATTGCTATATCACTAATACTTTCTATTCCCAGGGAAGAGCTATGGGACCTGCCGCAGGATGCAGCTCTATCGGCATGTCTTCTTCTACTAATCACAGCAGGTGCTGTTGTGGGTTCTGTCATCTACGAGAAGAGAGTCTGGTGTCGCTACTTCTGTCCAATTGGGGCGATGAATAAGATATTTGCAATGGTGAGACATCTATGCATCAACTTAACTCTTTGCCTTATATTGACTAACACTAACCAATTGATTCGTAGCCTGCCATGACAGAGATACGCACCTACAAAGCAAATTGCGAGGGTTGTGCATCTCCTACCTGCTACAGTGGTGGCTCTCCGACACTTGATCCGAGTGATACATTTGCCATCAAAGGGTGCACTATGGACTTGAAGAATAACCAACTAAGAGATGTCGGCGATTGTGTGATGTGTATGAGTTGTGTGAAGAATTGTGACAGAGAATCGCCCGAATTCAACCTCAGACCGATTGGAATTGACTTTGGTTTACCTTGGCTACTACCAAAGCAATTACAGAAAGATCCGGAGCATCTAGCTCCAAGTCAAGTCAACACAAATTTCTGGCTGGGTGGCATCATAACGATATTGCAGGGTAGCGTCGTCCTTCATCACCTACCCAAGATACTCGAAGATGTCGGTATTGATCCGTCTTATTCAATCGCATCGCCTGCTCTTGATTTGCCATTTGCAATACACACCGCTCTTACATTGTTCATTCTAGGACTACCGGGGACGTTAAGTTACACGGCTGATGTATTATCACAACCATTAGAATCGGCAGTTAATGTATGGCAGCGACAACTCACGAGACATCCTGCAGAGAATGCCGCCGTTGTACGGTTATATGAGTCTATGTTGAAAAAAGACAATGATATCAATCCATTTGATTTAGATCAAGATGGCATGGTTAGCAACTGGGAGATGAAAGAAGGCTTTAAACAGTTAGGCATCAATGAAAACCAATCGAAGATATTGATAGATGTACTACTCAAGGGAGAGGAAGACAACAACATACCAATACCAGATCTACTTGACAAACTGCAAGAGCTCTACTTTGATATAAAGGAAGTTGACCAGGGGAATACATCCTACCAAAGTATCAAGGCTGAAAATGAGCTATCTACAAAGCTGACGTTTGTTGAGATATTTAACAAGTTAGACAAGGAAGGGACAGGATATATAACTAAAGATCAATTCATGTCAATGTCAGATCAAGGATACTTCAAGGTTCCACTTTCTGAAGTCGAATCTGATAAGTTATTTACCCAAGCTGATTATTTCGGAACAGGTAGACTAAATCTATTCGAGTTTATGGGCATTCTAAGGAAGACAGTGAAGGTTGGTATTCTGTGAATTATGTGATACCAATGCTTATCAAAACCGTATCTAACTATATACATCCTTCTTACTTAGGTTGGAATTCAAGAGATTGGTTACGGCTACCTTCCACTTGCTTGGGGGAGTTTATTATCCTATTGGCTCGGTCTAGGGATGAAAGAGTAAGTTCATGGCGGTATCTGCTGAATGTACCTCTTCTATTGACTAACATATCTTTCTTCTATGATGCATAGACTTGGTCTAACACTGGCAAGACTTCCCGATACATTCTATTTACAAATTCCCACTGAGCTTCAGTCAAAGATTCCACAATTTGTAGGAGATATTAGACTCGTTCACAGTCTACAGTGTGGAGTCATGTTGTTTTCTTATGTAGCTGCACTATCATTAACTCAAAAGCTATGCGATGATAACAAGATTGGTGCCGTGAGATATGGAGCACACGCTCTTGTTCAGACTCTTGGTACTTTCCTTACTTTGTACTTGCTGTTGAGTCCAGAGGCATCCATCTCCGCCTACAGATAGTGACTATCATCCACCAAGAAATCAGAACAAGTTTCAATGTACAGTTCAGTAAACTATTGTAGAATAAGGGGGTTTATGAAGTATAACACAAAGTAAATTACCACCATAGCAACTTGTTTTTTGATAAGCTTTCTTGTAATTTATGAACATGTGTGAATCTACACTACTGACATTTTTACTACTGGTACTACTGGTATCACAAGTTCCTATTCTGTTTCCCCGTATTCAAGTTCCCCCATTTACTCAAGTTCCCCCATTTACTAGCATCCAATTTATAATATCCGCGAATGAAATCACACCAACCGGCTTGAGCTCCTTATCAACAACAAATACACGATGATATCCAGTCTTTGCAAGTAAGTTCACAACATGTCTAACTGTAGAATCTTCATGTACATGACATGTTGGATACTTATCATCTTTTACAACCTGTGATTGACGAACTCTGGCAAGGTAGGATAAGATGTCAGTATCCATGCCTGTTTTTCCAGCATCTTGTACACACAATTTGACATCTCTTGCACTAGTATTACCAATTAACTTCCCCTCTTCATCCACGACGGCTATTCCACTTAATCGTTTTGCATCTAACAACTCAAAGGCACAAGCTGCACTGTCAGAATCAAGGACTTGTACTACTTTCTTTCTAAAATTTAGATTGGCATCCTCCATCTTCTCATCCATCGAGGGACACTTACTAGCAATGAATGCCACAAGACCAGATTGTGAAATGATACCAGTACATATACCAGTTGAAGGGTCAATAATTGCAACTCTGTGTTTGTGCCTCCCAGCTAATGCCTTGCATATATCAAGAAGGGAACTATCGTTTGAATAGGATGGTGTCATAGGGTTACGTTTAGCCAGGTAGGCGACAGAAACTCCCTGACCTCCTTCACTTGGAGGTTTTGTATCAATTTTGATATGTTGCAAAGCTTTGGCCATTAATTCACGTTGTGTCTTATGATGAAGTTCTACATCATGGGGCATGGCAACATCTTCGCCTGGTTTGTGATGTCCACCCATACTTAGGAATTCACGATGGGCTGCAGTGACACAGGATAGTATATCTCTAGCATCAAACATACCCACATATGTTTTGGTTTCTTTATCATAAACCGGAGCACCCATACTATTGTTGTTATGCAAATAGATCAATGATGGAAGAGTTGTTGATATGGATTATATGAATTGAGAAAGTCATTGAAAGTTATGTGCAAGAATATTGTTGATTATGGATGTACATGAGTATGAGATGCAATATATCATTGCCATTGCAATACATTCTGACACATGTGCACAACTTACATATTATTCTCCCACAGTAAAGTAGCAGCCTCCAAAGGCGTCATTTTACTATCCACGACAATTACTGATGATGGTTTATTCTTATTATTATGTGTTGCAGTATAATCCAATACATCACTGGCCTTGTAGGATGTTGCCACATCCAAAAGAGTTGATGCGCTGCTTGTACTCATTTTTGTTATATTCATATGTTGTTGTGTATCTGTTTGTTTATCAATATTTCGTCGTATCTGCTTACTGTTTTTCTGTATGATGACGCCTCTATCATCTATTCTTGATTGCCACTCTTCGTCTTCGATTTCCAAAAACTGCATAACAAACAAAACGGCACTGTCAACTAACCACATCAGCTGATCAATGAGTCCCACCTGGGTCCCGTAAAATGGCTAAACTTATACTTTATCTAAAACTTCCAGGAAAGAAAAACTCAAAAAAGTGGCCGATCAGTTCCCTATATGTCTAAGACATGCAGGGAACTGATCGGCCACTTTTTCCATTTTTTCATTTTTGCGACCTGTAGTTAAAGTATAAGATGGCCATTTTTGATTCTTAGGATACCGGAAATGGGTGGTACTGGGCCCTGATCGTCTCATGTGCGATGCGAACACCCCAAGTATGGTATCTTTACTAAAAGATACAAAATATCTTCCGCACCACAAACTCATCAAACAGATGATCGTGATGCCATTGATCTCATAATTTGCTACGCCTCTACTATTGCAATATAAGTACATACAAACAAACATGACTGTCAAATTAGGTATCAACGGATTCGGCCGTATCGGTCGTCTAGTTTGCCGTGCAGCACTCGAACACTCCGGCGATGTAATGCCTGTCGCCGTCAACGATCCATTCCTATCACTCGATTATGCCGCCTACCTCTTCCAATATGATTCCGTCCACGGCAAATATCCCGGTGTTGTAACCGCTGATGCTGAGAGTAATTCATTAATTATTGATGATGGTAAGAGTAAGGTTAGTATTAAATTCTTTGCTGAGAAGAATCCATCTGATATTCCATGGGGTAGTATTGGAGCCACCTACGTATGTGAATCAACGGGAGTGTTCACTACCACTGATAAGGCCAAGGCACATTTAGGTGGCGGTGCCAAGAAGGTTATCATCTCTGCACCCTCCGCTGATGCACCCATGTATGTTGTTGGTGTTAACCATACCAAGTATGATGGATCAGCCGATGTTGTTAGTAATGCGAGTTGTACTACCAACTGTTTGGCACCATTGGCTAAGGTTATTAATGAGGTGTACGGTATCCAGGAGGGATTAATGACTACTGTTCATGCTAGTACTGCTACACAGCTTGTTGTTGATGGTCCCGCTCGTGGCGGTAAGGATTGGCGTGGTGGACGGTAAGTTATATTGTTTCTTCTTTTGATAAGAAAGATTGCTGATTAGTGTTCTCATATTATTATATGAGTTCAACTACTGCATTTGTTATCTGTCTTCTTCATCCATTCCCTAAATCATCTCACCTTCTTTTCATCTATCAATTTATTAGTGCCGCTGTTGCCAACCTTATCCCCTCCTCAACTGGTGCCGCCAAGGCAGTAGGAAAGGTAATCCCCGAACTTAATGGTGTACTCACTGGTATGGCCGTTCGTTGTCCCACCCCCGATGTTTCCATGGTTGACTTAACCGTCAAGTTAAAGAAGGGATGTACCAAGGATGAAATGTTAGCCACACTCAAGGCAGCAAGTGAAAGTGATGGATTAAAGGGAGTATTGGGATACACTGATCACGCCGTTGTATCTCAGGACTTTGTCCATGATAGTCGATCATCTATCGTTGATGGTACTGCATGCATTGCCTTGAATGATACCTTCCATAAGGTTATTTCATGGTATGATAATGAGTGGGGATACTCGAACCGTTTGGTTGACCTTGCCGTGCACATGAGTGGCGTTGACAAATAGACATATCTATTATATCACGACGTTTGTAGTAGTAGTGCTGTATTGGGATTTTGGTTTAGTAGACAACGAGACAGCAAGTATGTCAAATGGTTACTATAGAAAGAAAGAGACGGAAGTTAGTTTGGACAGATGTGGGAGTGTTTAGCTTAAGGACTACCCTAATATTAAAAAAGACATTATGCAAGTCCAACAAACTCAAAAATCAATTCACACTACTGAATATGTAGTATGTTCTATTATTAATATATTATATACTGTTTTATTATTATTATCACCAATCAGTATCAACAATAGGTACTACATTCTCTGAGGGCTGATCAACACTCTACATAGTCCTCCTTTAGTTTTACTTGTTTTGGATACCGAGATCTAACCGGATACCTCAAAAATCAAGCTGGTTTTGCAGAATTCGAGGTCATATCATGACGACTGCTACTACCTCATAAATGCCGGCCAATGACAATAACAACAAGCAAATAATATCGATATACTCATTTATTAGACACAGATCATAATTTGGTACAATAGTAGTAATAGAATATCCAACCTACAGATATCAACATTGCAATAAAAACCTGCTACAAAAACAGAGTAAAAAGTTACAACACATCATAAACAATATCTTTTAGTACAGACATGAAGCTATCAATCGCATTAAGTATAGTATTGGCATCCTCACCATATGTGACGCCCTTTACACCAGCAATTCCAACTACAGTCCATCGTGGTACTACTAACTCTGCTATTAGTGCACCAAGTATCAACACTGCCCCGTCTGCATTATCAAATAGATATCATGGTGCACCTTCTTCAAGCAGTAGTAACACATGTCTATCAATGGTAGGCGGTGGTATGATTGAACGTCCACCAGGCGGTGATGACGGTAACGATGATTCTTCCAAAGATGAACTAGCCTCCGATACACCCGGTGCATCCTCCTCAGAATCATCCTCACAACAACGTCAAATCGACACCTACTCAATGATGGAAGCAGAGAAAGAAAAGTTCCTACAAAAGATCGGTCGTGATATTGATATTAATCCATGGGATCCTAATCCATACATTAAGCCACGTCCCGGTAAGTACGGATGGGAAGGAAAGGACAATAAAGAACAACTAAGTATGGCACAGGCACAAGAATTATTAACTAAATTAAGTGATGAGGAAATTATGAATAGTACTGAAGGTAATGTTAATCCATTAAGTGATGAGGAACGTGAGGAAAACTTAAATGTTATTAGGAGATTACGTCAAACTGACGTACCAACATTACGTCGTGCGAATGATTACATGGCAATGAATGAGGCTGCCATGGATGCATCGGAACGTGAAAAGTCTGATCCATGGTATGAATTGAATGAACGATTAGGAGACGCCATCAAATATGATACCGAAGATGTTGACAAACTCAAAACATTAATTGACAAAGTTGGTGGACCGCCACCCCAATTGGTAAAGTACGCCGATAATCCACGTGGATATATCACCCGATCGGAAATTATTGGTATGGCAATATCCAACGAACGATTAGAACGTATGTTAGATCGTCGTACGGCATACGAGAATGCCGTCAATAGAGAACAAACACGTAAAGATCAAGTACGTGCATTAATGCAATCAACTGAAAATCCAAAACAAAATGAGGAGGCGGAATTTGCTGAAATTGCTAAAATTAAACAAGAACGGGAAGAGGAATGGTTACGTAATATGATGGAACAGGAGACTGTCGAGGGTTATAAAGAACGGGCTAATGAACGAGAGAAGGAATATGAAGATAAACGTGCTGAGTTATTAAAACAATGGGGTGGTGAAACGCCTGATGATCCCACAGTTGTTAGTGAAGAGTATATGAAAACCAAGGGTAGTTTCGTTGATACTACCATGAAGGACTTTGTGGGTGATTTAAAACGTATGAATAATTTATTTGAGGATGATTTTGATGATGCTGATGTTGGTGAATTAGGATTGGCGGAGGCGGATGCGGCCGAGGATGGTGCCGGTGACTTTGCCGATAAGCCAATGAGTAAGGCAGCACAGGCACGTGCTGAGGCTATGAAGAATGATGGTAGTGGCCGACCTCGCTTACCGGGTGATGAGGACGTAACCAAGGGAGAATTAGACGATGAATTGGAAATCAATGAGGCGTCAAGCTCCACTACCGGACCATTGACCGTGGAGGTATCAAGTGCCTACAATTCTGAGAATTCCGACCCACCCATGCGCAAGCATTGCTTTCAGTACACTGTTCGTATTACGAATAATTCCGATAAGGATACCGTGCAATTACTCTCTCGTCGGTTTGAAATTCAGACTGTCGGAAGTAGTATGAAGGATGTCGTTCAGGGTGAGGGTGTTACTGGCCGTCAACCTGTATTACAACCCGGTGAAGTGTTTGAATATACATCCACTGCTCCGTTGAGTGTCCGTCCTATTGGCACTACCGAGATTGCCGCTCGTATGAGTGGCGAATATCGTTATTGCATCTTGAAAGAGGGACAGGAGAAGGCTGATGATGAACAGGTTAACAAGGGACAGGGTGGGGCTGGTGCCGAATTGGCAACATTCCACTTTGTATTCCCCGAGGAGCAACGTGTCAAGCCCGTCAGGCCATCGGATGACGACGACGATGATGATGAAGATGACGATGTAGAGGATGCCGTCAAGACTACCACCGTTGCATCAACTTCTTCTGCGGCCACATCCACACCACCTGCTGCCAAGGATGCTACCACAACACCATCCACTCCAGCATCAAGCCTTCCCGGTGAACCTGACATGACCTCAGGCAATATCTCCACAACTGCACCAAATGATTCGTCTGATACATTGACATCCGATGTACGTGTGGTAGTAACCTCAACATACCGTCCCGAACGTTCCGATGCCAAGCTTGACAAGCACTGCTTTGCATACAATGTTCGTATTACGAACGAATCCAAGAATGATCAGAGTATTCAATTAGTATCCCGTCGTTTTGAGATTCAAACCGTCGGTAGTGCAAATAAGGATGTCGTGCAAGGTCCAGGTGTTACAGGACGTCAACCAGTTCTCAAACCCGGTGAGAGTTTTGAATACACAAGTACAGCACCATTGAGTGTCCGTCCCATGCTTGACAAGACCAAGGTTGTAGCACGCATGAGTGGAGAGTACAACTTTGTTCAATTGGGCGAAGACGGTAAGACTCCATTGAGTAGCACTCCTTTGAAGGCTGAGTTGGGTGCATTCCACTTCATTTTGCCAGAGTAAAGAGTTGGGGGCTGGGAATAGAGAAAGGAAGTTTGGGACGATGCGAAAAGTATGAACATATTGGAAAGGGATCTACTAGAGTGAAGCAGTTTGGCGTTTTAGTTTGAGATGGGAATTAGAGAGTGTATGTGTTTTGTATCTAGATATATAATTCTATAGTCATTTGATTGTAGATGATATCTTTAGATGTCTAGAGCAATGAATTATGATGTGCTAGCTTTAGCTATTCAAGTTACTGTTATGTCCATATTATTGAAATGATGAACATCACAGCGCCAAGTGTGCAGTAACCGTAAACACTTCTATATGAGGAGCCACTCGTATCATCTTCCTTGTTGACAACAACAGATGAACCGTAATTTGGTCTGGAGACTTTGTTTCCTAGACGCTCAACTGTCTCATCCTTTATCCGTATTCCAGTGGGTGAATGTGAAATGCTAGGAATACTGCTCAGTGTTGGCGAGTCACTAGGACTTTGAGAGTTCGATGGGGACGAAGTAGGGCTTGAAGAAGTGGGCGATGCTGAAGGCGGAGATGACGGCTGTATGGATATCGTTGGCGAGTCGCTTGGACTTTCCGTAGGTCTATTTGAAATTGAAGGAGCATTAGTTGGTTTGTTTGATGGAGACAGCGTTGGTGAAGCAGATCTACACAACTCTTTCGATGGACTCGTAGACTCTTCACAATGTGTTTCTTGTATCCAATCATAACTCATTGCAACACGAGAGAAGACTCCCGGCAAGAAGGCACAGCCAACTCCCCAACTAAAAAGGTAGATGATGTTAGATCAATCATTCTATCAACAAGTCATTTACATAATCTACTTGTGTGCTTACCTAACGATTCCAACAAGAACATCATGCTGGGGGTGATTCTCAAATACTTCTCCTCGTACAATGAGGGGTCCTCCGCTATCTCCTTGGCAAGCATCCTGTCCTTCCGTAAAAGTACACAACATATCTTCATATATCCAATCATTATAAGACACAGCTTGACCATCTTTTTGTTTCGTCATAGATTTACATTGTTGGTTTGATATTACTCGTAAGTCTGTTATCATCAAAGTCTCAGAAACTTGTTGGGCGTCGCCAGCGATAATATCCCCCCAGCCCATGACATGCGTCTTTTCTCCTACTTGTGGCATGGCATTATCATTATTAAGTATTGGGAACTCTATATCATTGAATTTTGAAGGTCTATCAAGGAAGAGTATACCAATGTCATATTCATCTGTATTTTCATTGTACTTTGGATGTTGTATTGATTTAATTACATTTATTCGTTCACCTTCACTCCTGTTATCACTACCAATGACTACTGTTATATCACCTCGAAGACAGTGGCTTTATTTCCAAACAATGGTAAGAGATATATAAGCATAATAAACCAAAGAATGAGTAGTGGCATATGAAACAGAAGGAAACAGAGTATGAGATTGTGCATATATAAATGAGCATATCATATGTACTTTTTATTTATACTCACGCAGCAGTCACCACAGTATCTTTTGATATAAGTGTTCCCCCACAACCAAATCGGTTACCAATGAATAATGATACAACATACGGATGTCTATCCTCTTCCACCTGTGTCGGTATAAAATACATAGGGTGAGAGATTAATCCAAGAAGATTTTATACAGTGTGTCTATCGTCTGCAAAATGGCAAAAAGCATTGAAATCTAAGCAGACCAACACAAGTATACCATTGCAATGAACGGCTAGAAGTATACAACACAGCAACTTACAAACGAGCCACCGATAATACGCTCTTCTTTATTATCAATGCCACTCGATAATTGGTGGTACAATTGGTCCTTCTTACTCGCTGACGCACAGCCAACATTGCAATTAATATCCATATGTACAAAACATTATGAGTCCTCATCATCTTCGTCGTCGTCTTGAAGACTCTTGCTCGTCGACACATATACTGAGAACGATGTTGAATAGTCTGATGTTGTGTTGTGTCCACCACCGCTTACTTATTTAAACACTTAGTAATGCCCATATGCCCATGGCGGCACAACAAAGTAGATAGGGCAAAATGTCTTCCACATTTTCTTGTAAAATCGGCTCTATCTTTTGCTACAAGATTAGAATTGCCTTATCTTGAGAGTGGCAGAGTAAGTGTTCATTGGATTACTGCTAACGGTGCATAGTTAAGTTTCAAGTTTCACATTGTATGCATTCCATCTCCTCTTCTCTAGAAACTCGAACATCTTGGGAGAGAAGTCGGATGGAAGTGGAAGTAGTGCCAAGCAGGCAGGCTTATACTTATGTTCGATTAATTAGATGGCTGTACTAGTGTGGTACATGTAGTGTTGCTTGAGAACAAAGGTCAACTTGAGGTGTGTTATAAGCTCTAGAGATATTTCTTTGTACATGTCTACATTTAAGTATAGCTTATTGACATGCCTTCCATTGCCACTTTACACTATTTCTGGCTCAAATGGAGACGGTGGAGCTTCTTCTTCATTGACATCTAATACTGACCGATACATTTCTGACGAATCCTCTGCTTCCGTATGTACTGTATGCACAGAATAATCCCCTGATGGTTGCTGCAGGATACGAGGATCATTTCCACTTATATCGTTCAAACCAACTGCATCATAGTCAGCTGACCAATCACTTCTTGATCGGGATATTCTTGTTGGTGATACGTCTGTTTGTTCAAGATTGGATGGTGGTCGACTTAAAGTCAAATGATCTAACTTGATTGTTGGGCTCGAGGGATGGGTCCTCCACGAAGGTGCCGTCGACAGCTCCATTTCCGGTGCCTGATACTCGCCCGGCCCGGAACCACTATATACACCACAAACTAAAGGCGGGTAGATGTACCCAACTCTTTCCTTCTTCTTCTTTTTACTATTCTTGATGAGCATATCATCACTTGTTATATCGAGCCATTTAAGAATGTAATAGGCTCCACCTCCCAAAACAAAGATTGTAAAGATGATAGCTGACGATGTCATGGCCTTGAGCACTGGCTTGTTCTTCGATCCAATACCTGACACTCCGTTATATATGGGGACACTTTCAACAAGCGCAAGGGACACGGCACCTCGCAACCCAGCTAGGATTAACACCACTTGGACCTTGTAGTTTGATAAAGCACGAGCAGATTTGCTAATGGGCGTATTGAGTGGATCGACGGGGTCAGCGGGATTGTTGACTCGATGACTAGCATCAATACTTTCACCAGTAGTACACTGCTCATTTTGAAGGCACTCGTCAATGCAGGGATCTACTCCTCGATTGTTACAACCCGCACGCTGACGGAACACGTGCATATACCAAATGAACCAACTAGCAGACACAACCATGACAGCTCGAGATAAGACACAGGTCGTCACTCCGATAGTACAAAGAATAGCATCCCATGCATATTTGGAACTAAATAAGAACAACCCCAGGTAAGCAAAGATTGCATTCTCAGATAGTGAACTAAGGAGGTGCGCGACGAAACGGACATGCTCGTCAGCCTCGCGTGACATACGGACAAATTCTCGTTTCATAAGAATAGCCCTAATGTTGGGATTGGTCGTTATACTTCCCGCGGCCGTGTCAGCATCGTCGTTATCCTTGTCATTATTGATGGCCTTGTTCGTCGCCATGCCAGATTGACTTCCATCGATACTTGCAGCCGGTGGGAGGGATGCCGAAGGAGGTTTACGAATATCAGGAATATCCACTGCCGTGCCACGGAATCGGAACTTATCATCCGTTTGATCATCATCTTCCCAATTGTAATACTCTAGACCAACCTTGTGATCTCCTTCCAATGGACCATGATGCATCTTTGGTGAGGTAGATGCAAGCATCATCAATCGACGTTCTTCTTCTAATTCCAAGTCGGCAGGATCCCATCCAGGACGTAGATATATATCCATAAAGAATCCCATGACAACAATGGCAACGATGCCACTCCAACCAAATGACTCTGACATCCAATATGGCACGACAGCCCAAAGGAAGAATGATGCAACCTCCATCACGGGATGTAATATACTTGAATTTAAATGAAAGTAGCACAGACATGCAATACCGCAGATCAATCCAATGGCAAAACTACCAAACGCAATGATTAAAAAGTCGGCAATACTTCCCAGTATGTCATCCACAGTCACACCTTCCATATTCTCATACTGCTGGACTAAACTCTTGAATAGTGTTATAGCAATCCCATCGTTCAATAATGATTCACCAAATACCAATATATAAATAGTATCAGTCTCACTCATCTTCAATGAAGTCAAGACACTCAATATCGCCACCGGGTCGATACTTGATATCAATGAACCAAACACTAATGAGTCTAATATACTCAAACGTGTATTACCAAAGTATTGTGCCGAGTAATAAGTCGCGGCACCGGTAACAAAACTTGATAATAACGTACCAAACACTGCAAATACCATAATCGCACCACGTCTCCTACGAAATTCACGTTTATTCACACTCAACGCCGCCTCGAATATAATCGGTGGCAGCAATAAATACATAAATATCTCTTCATCAAATCCAATATTCTCAATATCATACGCCCCCAATACACCACCCAATGCCACAATCATACCAACTAACATACATGACGCAGCTTCCGGTAACCATCTAATACGATTCTTCTTTACAATACTTTTAGCACATTCACATAATAACATCACCGCGGCCACCACTAATAAATTATATCCATTAATAATTTCAGATGAATCACAATATTCATAATAATGTGATCGTAATGAAGAGCAGCATTGATGATCGTAGAATATACCAAAGTAATCATCATTAAAATCATCATCCATATTGTAAATTGTGGTATCTGCATTTTTATTTGATGAACTGGATCCACCGGTGTAGGATGATGAACTACTTTTTAATACACCACAATCAGCGGCAACATAGGCATTCATTATACCCTCACAATTATCTTTCGCATCAGTCGTACCCTCTAAGAAACCAAATAGAAATTTAGTACATTGTTCATTGACAGTGCATGTTTTATCTTCACATACAAATCCTTGTTTGGATGCATCATCATCTGTAGCTGCATCGTCTGTAACTGCGGCATCATCTAAGTTGGCAGCAGCTGCATCATCTACGGCTATGTATGCATCATCATATACTACGTTGGAATTTATATCATCATTCATATCATCAATATCATCATTGATAGCATCATCATCTGCCAATCGTCTTTGTCTTTGTTTATTGTAACTTTGTAATTGTCTAGATTCAATTTGTTGTTCATAATCTAATAATTTTACTAATGAATTAGACTGTCGTACCCATTCATATCGTTGAAATAATATTGGATTATTTATTATTGTAGTTTTATTTAAGTAATGATTGTATGTTGTTGTTATATACTGTGGCAGTTTGTTTCTATTGGTAGGTATAAGATTGTTACTTCCTGTCGGTTGGCTTTTTATATAACTTTCTGAAGAAGAACTTGCTTGGATTATATGAGTTGTACTGAGTATTATTATAGCACTGATAAGTACTGACATTATTGTTATGGTATTAGGATGTGACCGTTTTCTTATCCTACGACGACGCCATGGACTATCTGTAGTATTAAGTGTATTGTTGCTCATGTTTGGTGCAGTAAGTATGTTGGTGAAATTATTTTGGGGTTTGTGTTGGTTGTTTACCAAAATGAATATGCGAAATTAAGCCAACGTATCAATACAAACACCAATAACTATATACACTGTCCGTCTATACGTCTATACATTAAGAGAGATATGGTATGCCGTGTTGCAAGTCTATCCTATCATCATCGACTCTCGATTATTTGTAACGGAAAGATCGGTCACTGAGTGGCAGTAAAATGGCTTGGTATCCTTCTCATTATCGGTAGTTTTCGAGCAAGTACCCTACAACTCCATCATGTTGTCTTCAGTACCCTTCCTAACCTACTATATAAGTGCTGTATGTTGGGCTGCAAATAGCAGAGTTGATAATACATACTAAACTGTATAATAGGGGTAAGGATACCAAGCAAACTTAGGTACTCTTACTCTTACTCTTACTCTTACTAATGTGATGTGGAGGCATTTGTGGACTTGATTGTAGTGCGGATTGGTTGAATCTGACTGCAGCAAAGCAGTGTCCATACTTATCTAACTTCGATTGTCGTACGTAGGCCAGATGTATGATATTGAACATAAGACATAAAGGGGGAAGTGGATACCATAAGCAGAAATACCATTTATCTATTCTTCTTTATGTTCATTATTTATCAAGTAGTCAAACTACTTTGTATCTATACAGTATATTGGCACGTTCCTTACTCTATCATGCCAACGTATCAAAATCGTAGTACCCTTGCATAGGTTCTACTCTTCACTCAATGTCAAGCCGCATCTTTTGACAAGACAATCATATGCTGTTTGACTTTGTTCGGCAGTAGACGAACCAGATTTAGCAATATCCTTTTCGTATGCAATAATAGCCTCCTTATTAACAGCCTCGCACTAAAGAGGAAGTAGGAATAAAGAGAAGAGGATAGTGAGTATATCAATTGCAAAAGGATACCTACACGATATGATACAGTTCTATACAGTTGACTCTGTACAAAGCATATTATGCTCACCTGAATATCTTGAATTTGATCGCACCCTCCAGCTTCTTCAAGATATGTACGGAAGGCCCATTGACAAACACACCAATTTGCTGGAGTACATGATTTATCATTTTTATTTTTATGGCATTGCATTTTGTCATCACTACACCAATCGGATTGACCTGTTACCTCACAGAAGTTTCCCGAACTAGCTGTAGATTGAAGGTTGATACAGATATGATGTGATCCTGTAACACGGTAGAGGTAGTAAGCGATGTTGGAAGGATAAGACGATGTGTAATAAATAGTAGAATCAGATAAAAACAAACATACCTTGATCATCAATTTCATCTACACAGTATGAATTTCTGGTGAATCCAGTTAATGCCATTCCATCATAACTACAACTTTGCAACTTTTCACCATAAACATTCTGATAATTAGTAGCATCAGTACCACGAAGTAGATAGAGGGCTGATTGCAAAAGGAAGAGAAACATGCTCATATTTTGAAGGTATCTGTTGTGTTGTGAAAAGTGTATATGTATGTGATGCGGGCGGCGATCTCCTCCAACCTTTATTGCAATAATATCTCCTTGAAATGTAATATATATTCGCCAGTATCAACAACTATGACCATCAACACACAACAAGTGTTCAACATCCTCACTCCATCACATCGCTGGCATTGCAGAAAAAAGATTGACTCAGATTCAATGGATTGGCGATTCCAACGGTGCGACGCGAACACCGTAAGGTATTGAATTGTTTCTTTCGACTTCACTCGATCTTGTATCATTTATTTTCATTTTATCTCTCGAGTGTGGTCCCACTTGATACGATAGCCTTGCTTCCTGTTATGTCATCGGCAGCCTGCTGACGTTATATAGTTGTTGTTGGTTGTAGATTGTTAGACTTTTTACAATTCAAAGTCGAGCAACAATCTACAACAAAAGCCATCATGGAATCTTTTGCAATGAAGAGTAGGGCGTTTCTAATCTCCCATCTGTTAGTTGCGTTGGTAACAACAAACCAAGTTGTATATGCCAATATCTTCATGCCATGGACATCACCTGATCATGATGTTGTTAATCCGTATATCACCAAGTCGAGGGAGAACAATCGTATCATCGGAGGAGATACTGTAAGTAGTTTTTTATGTACCTTTTGTTAGAGTTATTTTATTGTGCACATGATATGCACTAACTTTGTGCTTACTTATATTAAACAACCTTCAGGCAGAGGCAAATAGATATCCGTACTCAGTCTCTATGCAAGATGGAGGTGGACACTTCTGTGGTGGCAGTATGATTGCCAAGGTGAGCATGAGATATATATTTCTGTTATTAGAGTATTGCAAATATCATTTTGCATCCCCCCTGCATTGGAAGTATTGTATAATTGATATACCTAACCAAATATCATCCCTCTATATACCAATACTTAGGATATTGTGTTGACTGCAGCACATTGTTTGGGCGGTGATATTGAGGTCATTATTGGAAGTGATAATGTCAATCAAGGACAGAAAATCAATGTAAAGAGTGCAATTGAACATCCAGATTATAATGATGGCACAGACGAGTATGATATTGCACTCCTCGTACTTGAGGAACCTACTTCATTGGACATTGCTTTGGTAAAAGTTAATAAGGATAACAACTATCCTGCAGCTGGTAGGACTGCTCACACAATGGGCTGGGGAGACACCGATCCTGGAGATTCACAAAGGCTTAGCGATGAACTCATGGTTGTTGATGTGGAGGTCATATCAAATGATGAATGTGAAGCTGCCGAAAGGGGAGGAGATGCATACGATGGATGGATCAAAGACAGTATGGTATGCACTTTTACTAATGGCCAGGATGCGTGTCAGGTGAGTCTCATCTATTATGCCATTTGCATAAGATTGATGTATGAATGTTCAATCCCCTTATCTCATCCCAAATCATACACTCAATACAATATAAAACAGGGAGATTCAGGTGGGCCTCTCGTTATTCAAAGTAATGACAATCCGGAGGATGATGTACTTTTTGGAATCGTTAGGTAAGCATAAGTGATTCTGTGAATTGTATGTCCCTCCCTTAGATAAGGATGAGCTGCCCCTATGAGTATATTGCACAACTCATCCTTCCTGTTTTGGTATTGACACCTATTATGAATATACTCTATTCTTCTTCACAGCTGGGGCGTAGGATGTGCTTTCCTCCCAGGCGTGTTCAGTAGAGTTTCACAGGGTTATGATTGGATTGAGAGAGTAACATGCGAAGAGTCTGCAGTTCCACCAGGAGGTATTTGTGGACCACCTCCAACGAGGATTCCAACACAGCCACCTACTCGCAATGTAAGTTTCCTATTTGTGTTGTTTGGGGGTGTTGATAAGAAAGAGTGGTGCCCCCATAGGTATCCTAGGATATCGGAATTATTTTACTCTTTCTGGTTTGTTGACTCTCCTCTTCATCCACTCCAATTCTCTATGATCACACACTCACTAATATACCTCTTGCCTTCCTTATACAGCCCACAAATTTGCCTACAAGGTTCCCGACCCGCAATGTAAGTTTCAACTTCGTATGACTCTTGTATCGGTATTTATCGAATCTGTCTCTTATGTAACTAAACTTGTCTTCATTGACCCCCACTCCTCTCCTCTTTAGCCAACAAGATTTCCTACTAGATTCCCAACAAGATTTCCTACGAGATTTCCCACTAGATTCCCGACGAGATTTCCAACACGCCCTGTGAGTTTAGTTTCTATATTGTTGTCTTCAAATGGAGATGTAGTCTGCTTACAGAGTACTTGTTTGGATCAACACTCAACTAACTTATTTGGATCGTACACTCAACTGACAAATTTATTACACTCTCTTCCCCATTATTGTTGCAGCCATCACAACGACCTACATTATCTCCTTCGGAGTCTCCTACAGATGCACCTTCAATCTCAAGTGCACCTACATTATCTCCATCGGAGTCTCCATCAATAAGCCCTAGCACATCTCCATCCGACTCTCCTACAATCTCGTCTCAACCAACTACCCCGCCTTCGGTATCACATAGACCCTCGAGTTCTCCAACTTTCATCCCTACCATTTCACACGAGCCCACAATCTCGAGTGCACCATCGGAGGCACCGACTTCGCGACCTTCTGAAACGCCAAGCTTAAGGCCAAGCCAAATGCCTTCATCACAGCCTAGTATATCAAGTCAACCAACGGTTAGTGTAGAGCCTACGGCCGCACCTACTACCGAAAGCCCCACTGATCCTGTTGTATCATCAGCATTGTTACTCGACTCAGCCTCTCGTCTTGTCGATGTCGAGACAGAAACGGCAAGTAGTAGCTCATCATTTGGGATGAGTAGCAACTTGGCCATTATTGGAACAGTGGCGACTATTTTGGTATCAATCATGTGATGATAGTACTGTAAGGAGGATGTATAGAAGTCGTATATGTATACCTTTTGCCGGAGAGACCTCTTACTCTCGTGAGGAAAGAAATTTTGTGATAGATTGTACAAAGCTTAAACAACTTGAATTGAAAACTGTAAAGATAAAAGACTGATACATTGATTTGGTATAAAGGACACTTTATTGCTTATATAAGCCGCCAGACGACGTCAAAAAAAGCCAATGCAATTCATGAAAAAAGGATACACGGTATCTTTATTTTCATCGATGACTGATGACTCATTCTCACAACAACAAATCTTACTGACACCAACTTCCTCTACTCCTTGCTCCACAATATAAATAATATCAATATGAAATCTACATGTATTCTCCTTGCCTCGGCCTTCATTGCTCCAACAGTAGCATTCGTAGCGCCAAAGTCAACAACAACAAACAATGATAATGTACAACTCTCTGCACAAAAATCTAGAATAGAATTCCTTCGTGATATTGCAACTGTTGGTATTGCAACAGCTACCGTAGGAGGAGTAACTTTACCAGCATTTGCAGATGAAACACTCCCCTCGGGAGTTGCAATCAAGGTTACGAAATCTGGGAAAGGTCCAGCGCCTGACGTTGGAGAAATGGCAGCAATAAGATTTTCTGCCTATGCTGGTGATAATAAAATCGATGATGTATTTGATACGCCAGAGCCATATTACACCCGTATTGGTAGTGGAGGATTAATTAAAGGTGTTGAAGAGGTATTGCCTAAGATGAGAGTTGGTGATCGATGGGTACTTACGGTTCCGGTAAGTTTTATGTGTATTTGTGATTAATTATGTGCATATTTATTGTGTTTGGTATGGTATTCTAACTTCACAACTATTCTTAATACTTTCAGGGTGATTTGGCATTTGGACCAAAAGGTCGTAAAGCCTCGGCTGGTACGCCACGTATTCCAGGGAATCAAGAGATTATCTTTGATGTAGAAATGGTTGGACTGCCAGGGAAAGAACAAGAGTTGATTGATCTTATTGGTGACGATTAAAAAGGAAATGGGGAAGCAAATAGAAGAGTGCATATCGCATCGGATTGATCAATATATATATAACATGTATGTTGTGTGCTGGGGGAATCATTTAATCTGCCTGCATGACATGTTTATCTGGATATGATATCTCTTAATATCGGGGGTATCTCTACTCTTGCTTCTGCATCCTACTATCAAAAAAGAAAACAAATGGGATAAACTTTGCCACAGAAAGAGATACATGAATTGAAACAAACATCTAAACTGTGGTTTAATAATCAACAAAGCTAGTGCTATGAAATCAACGACATACATGCAATTGCTCGTTTTTAATGACTACCTTTTTATTTTAGTGCTACTAAAACTCTCTCATTTTGCTTAGTTGATGGTATAAAAGAAGGTCTAGCACTTGTAGTTCTTCCTTCCCTCTGCTTAGAACTGTTCTCCCTTCTGTTTCTCGAACGCATGGATTAAACTTTTTTGGAAAGGTATCCTTACAATACTGCCCTCCCGGTCATCAACTGCCTGGCTACGACTATCACTCATTATAGTATATAATATATACCAAGTACTTATACATATACTTATACATCATCGTTATCATTTATTATCATATCAGTCATCATAATACATTATATCTACGATTAGAATGGCACAACTCGTTGAAAGGCAAGAAGTTAATCAATCTCAAAGTCGACTACTGGCAGCAGTAAAAGAAAAGGAACATAAGAACAGACGGAAGTCATATAAGCAAATCCAATTAGAAACAAAGACTATTGGTTCATTTTCGGCTGTGACATTAGACACTGCATTAGATGATAGTACCATTAATAATAAGAAAGATAATGAAGGAAAACAACAAGGTGGTACATATAATTTATCATGTAAAGTATGCAATTGCAAGAGTCATCATTATACTGGACAGACGGATGATTTAATGTCAACATTAAAAGAATTACCAAACTCATTGAGTAGGAGTTTAAAAACTCAACAGAGGAGATCATCTAATGAGGAGGGGAGATACTTATATAAATCAGTTTTAGTTATAGATGAAAGTGTTAGTAGTAATACTGAAAATACTGATGCATCAACTGCCGATTTCCTTTCCTCGCCATTTGCGAAACATGTAATCAATCAACACTTACAAGATGCCAAAGGAAAGAAGGATGTAATTAATTGGTATAAAGAGAATGTGGCAGTCAAAATAAAGACACATAAGTGTGAAAAGAGAAATACAGTTGAGGGAATGGCGTTTAAAGAAAAACAGAAACCGAAGTTTGTTATACAACAAGAGGAGAAGGAAGAGGAAGTAAAGAAAATATTGAAGAGGGAGGAAGAAGAGTATAAAGAAAAGCTTGTAGAGAGGAATGTACTTACAAACGAACAGTGCTTTGATGAAGTCTGGAGTACACGATATGAAGAGCTGAAACATTATGCCAGCGATAATGACGGGGATACTCGTGTGCCAGAGAATTATACTCAAAGTCCATTACTACACAAATGGATTCAGAGCCAGCGAGATCAGTATAGACGGAAGCATAATATACGACCCAAGAAGTTGAATCCAGAGATAGATGGTGGACGAAAGATTATATTATCTGATAGTAAAGAGAAATTATTAAAGGATATTGGCTTTGTATGGTTTGATGTGCCCAAGCAAAGATGGGATGAACAGGGTATTATGGTATGTGAAGGCTGGGATCGGGAATCCTCTGATTGATATGATTGTGATTGGATATACCAGTAATCAAGTAAGTCTTTCGGCCTTCGGCGTTCAATCTTTATATCAAATATCTTTGTATCAAATGTTACTGTCTACACAATCTGAACATGAGCATACTTGACACTACTACTGCCACCATCTTCCATTTCTTCTACTACACTACACAATGGAATCCTAGCAGCAACATAGGCCAATAAATCATCATTCATATCCTCTACCACACGAATGCTAGCACACTTCTTGACTGCCCTATTATAATCTCTCAACTTGGTAGACAACATCCACAACAAGACAAAGACTAAAGTGGCACCATCAACAGCAACATTCACATCCTTGTATTCAATACCAATCACAAACAAAGGCTTGTAAATGAACGTCATGAGAAATGTCTGACAAAGGAGATTACCAACCACAAATCCAAGTATGCCAAGATCTTGCAGTCATAGGACATGTCACGTTTGTACGATTGGAGTACGTTGTTGCCATTGTTGTTCCCTTCATCTTCTTCTTCATCAAAAACGACATGAGAAAAGATTCGTTGAAAGGCAGTCCAGAATGCAATGGCCGTAACTAGTGCTCCAAAGACGCAGAGTAAAATGTGTGGAAGTGTCGTTGCGATTGATGACCAACTAAACTCTCCAAACAAGAGGAGAGAAACAACCGTCCATCCTTGATTTGCTACCCAACTAATCGATGCAAGTACAATACCAACAATGAATGCTAATAATCCTTGACCACTACTTGTATTTGTTGACGCTGCTGACGATTGAACTCCGTCATTGCCAGAAGAGATTCTGTCTTGAGTATCATCATCTTGATGATTTAGTAGTGGAATGCCAAGATAGACTGCACCATCATCTTTTGTTGTATTAGTACTCGTCATTTGTTTCAGTTGCTAGTGTAACAGAGGCTCTACACAAATGATAATAAATAAATGAGTGAGGTATGTATCTCTGAAAAGTAGAGGTACTTTACATCTCTCATCACAATCAATACAAGACAACACAAATCAAGAATGAAGACCCTATCACCATCATTATTAGTAGCCATTGCTACAATCATTGGCTGTTCACAGCTAGTATTAGTGAGTAGTAGTCACGCTAACAATAACCTTCAACATGAACAAATTTATCTAGATGTCAAGCCGGCAAATACAACAATGCATCTTGAATCGATACGTCAATTACCACTATCGACATATCGTTTATCATATGAACGTTCAACCTCAACCTCCTCCAACAACAACAACGAAGAACGTAAACGAATAGGAGTAGTTGGTTCAGAGCTTGCATCAATCATTCCCGATGCCGTTGACATTGTTCCTCAACGTACATTACCACCACGAGAAAAGGGAGGCAAGCCAATTGTGTTGAACAACTTTCCAAGTATCAACGAACAGACACTCTTCATGTATAGCGTTGGTGGTGTACAAGAGCTTGACAAACTAATGACACAACTCGAACGTAAGGCAGATGCACAAATGAACGAAGTAGCAAGCTTGTACGGAGAGATTAGTCAACTCGAACACATTCTCTCGGCCTCATCGGATGGTGATGCCGAACTTCGAATGAGAGAAGCGGCAGCCAAGGCTGAGATTGCCAAGAATACAATGGAGATGGAGGTCTTACGTGCCAAGCAAGAAGAAGAGTATGCCTTAGCCACACTACAAGCAGAAGAAGAACAACTCAAGAAGAGTGAACAACTAACACTCGAGAGACTCAAGAGAGAAGATGAGGCTGCAAGAGTTCGGACCGAACAATTACTACGAGCCAAGTTTGAGGCTAGTCAACGGATCGAACAAACAAAGGCACAGGCAGCTGAGGCTGTGGCAGCAGTTGAACACGAACAAAAGCTACTACTTCAAAAGGCAGGAGAGGAGATGAAAGTCAAGACAGCCAAGGCAGTCGCAAAAGCCAAGGCTGAGGCCGAACGTGCTAATGAAGATGTCCACATTCGAAGATTACAAGCCGAGTCGGAACAACGACGGAAACGTAATGTTGCTGCCATTAATGCCGTGTTTACACATTTGTCAACATCACTAGCTGAAGCTGCCAAGAATCCAAAGCAAGTACTAATGTTTATTGGATATACTTGTCTACTGACAAGCTCAATCTTTCTTGCAAGAGAAGCATCAAAGCTTGTACGATCTATCATTGAGGCTACGATTGGTAAACCACAACTCATTCGAGAAACAACACGAAAGAACATGCTGTGGTCGTTGTTCTCGTACTTTATTCAAGTCTTCTCCTACCTCTTTTCTTGGATACTGGCGAATAGTAGAAACAACAACTCAACAAGTGATATTGAAGAGTCGTTTGATGATCTAATCTTGCCTCAAGAATTGAAAGAACGAGTGTTGGATTTAGCACACTCGGCTCGTAATGCTCGTAGACATAATGCTCCGTTTCGGCATGTGTTGCTTTATGGTCCTCCAGGCACAGGTAAGACAATGGTGGCAAAGAAGTTGGCCAAGATTATTGGTATCGACTATGCTCTCATGTCTGGTGGGGATGTTAGTCCACTCGGCTCGGATGCGGTAACACAGATTCACAACCTCTTTAACTGGGCTAAGATGTCACCAAAGGGTGTCATTCTGTTCATCGACGAGGCTGAGTGTTTTCTAGGCTCGAGAGATTCAGGCTTGATGAGTGATACGGCTCACAATGCACTAAATGCTTTGCTGTATAACACGGGCGGAGAACGGAAGGACTTCATGCTAGTCCTGGCAACCAACCGAGCTGAGGATTTGGATGCGGCAGTGTTGGATCGTTGTGATGAGTCAATCTTCTTTCCACTTCCAAATGCTGAATGTAGAAAGGACTTGATATTGCTCTACTTTGATTTACACTTTCGAAAGTTCATGGAAACGAATAACCAACAGGCACTTTCATTGAAATCACAGATTACTCGATACTTTACAAAGCAACAACCTCTCATAATGTCGATTGAGAATGATCTAATGACTGGTGAGCAACTCCAATCGACTGTGAATGTAACATATGGGTTCAGTGGAAGAGAAATTGGCAAGCTAATGGTTGCATTACAGGGTGCAATGTATGTATCAAAGGACGGCAGGCTTGATTTTGTAGCCGCTTGGAAACTCATCGAGACTAAAGTACGTGAACACCAGGAGAAGATTGACATGTTATCTGCTCGTCAGGGAGGAGGAGAAGAGAGCAGACAGTGTCCTCAAGCAACAGGAATGACTTCACTCTACAACGGTGAGGATGACGAGTCAGTTTCCAGTGATGACGGTGATGCTGTGGATGATGTTGATGATGATAAAGAAGAGGAGTATTCGTTTCCTACTTTGCTGAACAAGTTTGATAACAAGGAGAATAAGAAGCCAAAGAAGGGGCTGTCACCCAAGTCGTTGCAAATAAGAAGACATGCACATACTTTGCTCTCTACACACGAAGAAGGAGAAGAGGAATTGGAAGAAGGAGAAGAGGAATTGTCTGATAGCGGTGGTGGTAGCGAGCGTCCAATTCTTTGATATCCCAATAAAACGATATGTAGATATATGTATGAATTTTCAATATCGAATGACTTCTTATCTTTATTGTTTGTTTGTTATACATAAGATGTGATCACTAAGTTCAATTTGTTAGGCAAATAGATCATCCCAAAGATACAATCTCCAGAGGCACGGAGCCTCTATATTTAGATTGTTCCTCTTGACACTAAGTGTTAGATTAAGATGATAAAAGACTTCGGTAATAGAGTTTAACAGTTACATTACTCAAACTAAGAGAATCTTATACTTATACTCAAACTTAGTCTGTCTTCAAACGAATAATCCTGCCTGTCCGCCAATACTTCCTTATCTCTTCCATCCCTTCTACCTTCACACTACCTCCCCTTCTACCATATTCGAACTTCTCTCTCCGACTACCTCCCTGCTTGCCCACCTTCTCCTTCTAATAACAGCAAAGGTTGGTTGTACCGCAGTCAGGGCATTGACCACCTTCACTGCCGTGTCCTCCTTCACTCACATTGATCCCTGATGTGCTGGCATCCATTAGCATCACATTCCTCAATGGATCTCTTGTGGTATGCAAGAAAAGAATCCGACTCATGAGGACCATCATTGCAATAAGCATCATAGCAATGTGCACACCCACCCCTTTCATGAGGCTAAGGGGGGCGGGGAGGAATACGGTGTCCTCCTCCGCACATGTAACGTTTCTTCTGTGGACAAGTGCACCTCTTGTGATACATCTTGATGTCTTCAGAGTCTTCAGAGTCCTCATACGAACAGCATGCATCAAAAGAACATCCAACGTGGGGATACATCTCGATATCGTCGGGGTTGCCTAAAGCCTCAGCAACTTGTTCCTTGAAGGTGTCAGCAACACCACGGAGGTTGGGCTGGTTTAATATTATAGTATTGCAAAAGATACGAGCATATGATATGAGTATGTAGGTTGAAGATGAGTCGACGATAAGATGTCTCATCATCCATAAAAAAATGACACATCATATGCACAAAATACATTAAACTTACCTCTTCGGCCGCAGCGGCACCGAGAAGCATCAATGATGCAGTAGTTAAGCAGTATAACTTGATTATGATATTATTTGATTGTGAGTAGATAAACAATATTATGAGAGCATCACGCACTACTTTGCAGTGTAAACAGCATAAAGCACTTTATTTCTCTCAAAGTTTTTTGTAGTTGAGGGTAAAAGTTATGGGGTACGGTATTTAGATCAAATGGTACACCCTGTCATTATGAATACGGAGAATGAACGTAGGAATTAAGATCCCTCACGGTATTCGCCTAATATTTGGAATTAAAATGAGAAGCTCCCCTTTCCCAAAATAGTTTCTTTAGTCTCTTTCCTATGAACTCGTGTCTCGGTCAAAATAATAGCATCTACAGCCTCATCACCGCCAAACTCTCAATCCTCTGCCAGAGTTGGTGCTTTAGGTGTCAAGAAATTGCGCAATAGTTCAACATAAAAGATCATAATTCTCCATCACTACAACAAATTGCAAGTGAACTACTACCCTTACATTAACATTAACATTGCTCATCCCGCTTCCCATATCTAGTAAACTACACAATGAAGATCATTCTCATCTCCGCACTCTTGGCTCTCGTTGCCAAACACCCTGTTGCTGTTGCAACAACAGTAGAGCAGAAGGGAAAGATCCTATTCCCCGACACCACCATCGAGGGAGAGAAGGCCATCAGCCGTCATTTGCAGGCCAAATGTGACCCCAACAATAGTCGTAAGCCAAGCAGCAACATAAAGCGACCGAACCCCGCGCTGGCGGGTGCAGTTTACCCTGTGCTATGTGTTAGGTAAGAAGAAGCAGTCAACCTAAGTAGTAGTGACAGGTAAGCTCTTTTTCGATCTCAATACTAACTAATGCCGGAAAATAACTACCTAATTCTGGTTGAATTTTCTTATCTGACGCATTCTCCCGTCTTTGTTCCAAGAAGGAATCATAGGTCTTAGGTAATCTTCCTTCCATTGGAGTTCATTGTACGATTTAACATTTGTCATATAATAAAGGAAGACTGCCCAAGTCATTTTGACGTCCACCAAAGCCGTGTGTGAAAACTGAATATCATTGTCTTTTGGGTGTACAACACTATAGAGTTCCACGAGGTTAATACCAAGAGTCCTTGTTTTGTATTTTTCCCTAACTTCACTGGGTAGATATTTCAATAGTTTAATATTCCAAGTGTCACACTTAGGAGCATCATTCCATAGAACCTGCTGTTCTTTGTTGAGATTGCACTTAAAGATCGAGTCTTCGTGTTCCATATTATGCGCGATGACACTGCCATCATCTGGGAGCTGGCTGACAATTGCAGCAAATTCATTAAAAACCAGATCAGAATCAACGCCATTTTCAACAGCACATTCTGTTGTAATACCATGAACAGAGGTAGCCTTTTGGGCAATCTTGTCATACCCATGGGGTTTAAGCAGATACTGCTTCGATTCAAGGCATTTCATATCACGATCTTCAATACACTCGTCCTCTTGCCACTTTCTTTGAGCAATCCATTCATAGTTTAAATCGTCTTTTTTAAACTCACCAAACACCAAATGAACAGCCTCAATCAATGTACGATTGCATTCAATACTAGTTCGAATCAATTTTGTAAGAACTGGTCGAGATCTTTCCAAAGCATCCTTTGACTTTGACATCATGTCGTCTAAATGCAGGTATGCGACCAACCACTTTGATTCTCTCAACAACCAAGTTCCATTGTTGTCATGCCAAAGTTGGACCGCCACTTCTGGATTGCTTTCAAAGTCAACATCATTGTAATAATCTTTTCCTGGTACCTCCCACACTTTAGTCTTCTCAAAGGAACAAGACATGTCTTCTCGCTTCTGCTTTTCTCGAGCTCGTGTATTTCTCATTCGAGTTTTATGTCGAGCCCTATTCTGAGGTGTCTTCATTCGCGCTTTGGCCTTCTCCTTTTCTTTATCAGCCTTTTGATGGCTTTGATTCATTCTCCTGGCTTTTTTTAATACAGCTTTACGTGCCTTCTTTACCTTCTGTATCTCTTCAGGTGATTTGCCATCATAGGAGCTTGCATGCTTACCGCGACGAGACTTCTTGCCTCCTACACCCCCTCCAATCATCAAATCATTAACTCCTATACCATAGAATGAGAGAAAAGGGGCAAAGAGATCAATACACTAACTAAGCAACAAATATACAACGAATAGGTGGACTCACCTATATCACGATAGTTGGAACATTCAGTGTCATTGCATCTCTTGTTACTGCAATGTGAATGTTGTGCAAAAGCACCTGGTATGGATAGATCAACATTTGTAGATT
>Ga0214479_100068_pt1 | contig 60080 bp, 53 predicted proteins | sample M1_20Mar14CPVII9_5_FD_165054 | JGI IMG/M metagenome (GOLD analysis project Ga0214479, IMG submission 165054) | Marine eukaryotic communities from Monterey Bay, California, United States - M1_20Mar14CPVII9sort6BwellE14 | ecosystem: Environmental > Aquatic > Marine > Unclassified | place: USA... | reverse complement strand
CTGCCACACCACTTTTGACCTTGGAAATTGGCATTTCCACGTTGGGCCGTTCCACGCTCACCGCGTTGCGGATGCGAGTAAGCATGTCGGCAATTGGGTCAGTCATCATAGCCGCTCGTTCAGAGCGTGGCCACGTGGCAGACATTAAATCAAAGAGAAGCAGCACTCTTGCTGCCAAGGGCGTTGAGTCGCCCGCCAAAGCTGGTTGTGAGCCAAAGAAGTTCATCCGTGAACTTCGTGGTGAAACAGAAGGCGTTGAAGTTGGTCAGGACATCGGCGTTGCTGTCCTCGAAGAAGTCGCTCGAGTGGATGTCATTGGCGTCAGCAAGGGTCGCGGATTCGCAGGTGTTATGAAGCGTCACAACTTCAGCGGTCAGCGAGCTACGCACGGTGTGAAAAAGTGTCATCGTCATGCTGGTGGTACCGGCATGAGTGCATGGCCGAGTCGCACGTTTAAGGGGAAGCGAATGGCCGGGCACTACGGTGCTTCTCGGGTTACTGTTCGTAATCTCGGACTCCACAAAATCGATGCCGAAAACAATCTGCTACTTATCAAAGGTGCAGTCCCCGGGCCAAACGGTGGCTATCTGGTAATTCAAGAGACAAACAAGAAGTAGGTTGACATCAATCATGGCTAGTTTGCCTGTATACGACAGTAGCGGAAAAGAAATCGGTAAATACGAGATCGATCCGACGGAAATTGCATCCTCGATCAACAAGCAATTGTTGCACGACGTCGTCGTGATGTACCAAGCCAGTGCTCGGCAAGGTTCACATAAGACCAAAAGTCGAGCCGAAGTGGCTGGTAATAAGAAGAAGATGTACCGTCAAAAGGGAACGGGTAACGCCCGTGCAGGAAGTCGCCGCTCGAACATTCGACGTGGTGGTGGACATGCATTCGCGATCCGCAACCGGGATTATTCGTATCGCCTGCCTCGCAAGGCCGTTCGACTTGCAACTCGCATGGCGATGGCTGGAAAAATTCAAGATGAGCAGGTTGTTGTGCTCGACGGTCTTTCGATGGACGCACCAAAAACAAGTGCGATCGCTGGAATGCTGAAGGCAATGGGGCTCGAAGGCAAGAGCACGTTGATAACCACGGCGGAGCACGCTCCGATGGTTTACAAAAGCGCTCGCAACGTGCAGCGTGTTGAGGTCTTGCCTGTGAGCGACCTTAATGCATTGGCAATCCTGAAGCCACACCGCGTTCTGGTGACCAAGGAAGCCATGGATCAATTAAAAGAAAAAACAAGTTCGGCAACGGCTGAGGCGAAGGGTTAATCAACGATGGGCAAAGTAATTACCAAGCGAAATCGAAAACCGGCGCTTCCCAAGAAGTTGGTTTTGGAACCACACCAGGTCATCCTTAAGCCGACCGTCACCGAAAAGGCGATGTTTCAGTCGACGGAGCTTAATCAATACACCTTCAAGGTCAACCCGTTGGCTACGAAGACCGACATCAAGAAAGCTGTTCAAAAGCTTTTTGAAGTCAGAGTAACCGGAATTTCGACGCAGGTCCGCAAGGGCAAGCCGCGTCGGTATAAGTTCAGGTTCGGACGCACGAAAGACTGGAAGAAGGCAATTGTCACTCTGCACCCAGAAGACAAGATCGACTTCTTTTAGACCAATCTGGAATTGGTTCAGGAATCTTCGGGTTCCTAAATATCGAATGGCGATTCGGATAAGCAACGCAGACATAAACTAAACGGAACATTGCAATGGCAATCAGAAAATACAAACCTACCTCCGCTGGACGGCGTGACGCGAGCGTTAGTGACTTTAAAGAACTAACCAAAGGCGCCAAGCCGGAGAAGAGCCTGCTACGCCCGGTCGTTAAGACTGCCGGTCGAAATAACCAGGGAATTATCACGGCACGTCATCGCGGCGGTGGTCACAAACGTCGTTACCGAATTATCGATTTCAAGCGTGACAAGGACGGTGTGAAGGGTGTGGTGAATTCGATTCAGTACGATCCGAACCGCAGTGCTTACATTGCTTTGATTTACTACGTCGACGGCGAGAAGCGATACATTATCGCACCGGAAGGCCTCGAGGTCGGCAATGTCGTTCTCAGCGGTGCAGAAGCACCTCCAACCGTCGGCAATTGCTTGCCACTCAAGAACATTCCTTTGGCAACGTCGATTCACAATGTCGAAATGCGACCAGGCCAGGGCGGCATTCTGTGCCGGAGTGCTGGCGTTGGAGCGACTTTGATGGCTCGCGAAGCGAAGTGGGCACAGATTTCACTGCCAAGTGGTGAGATTCGTCGAGTCCCGGCCACGTGCCGTGCGACGATCGGCAAGGTTGGCCACTCAGAGCACGGCGCAGTCGTTCTCGGTAAAGCGGGTCGTTCACGCTGGCTTGGGCGTCGACCGCATGTTCGCGGTACCGCCATGAACCCGGTTGACCACCCGCACGGTGGTGGTGAAGGTCGTACAAAAGGTGGTCGTCACCCAGTGAGTCCATCGGGCGTACCAGCCAAAGGTGGACGGACACGTCAAAAGGCAAAAGCATCCAATGCTTCCATTGTCCGACGGCGTAAGTCGAAGCGTTACGGTCAGTTGAAAGTTAAATAGAAATCGCGTTTAGGCACACCGGCCCAACGAGTCAAATCAGTTCGGCCGCTAACCATAAGAACACAAAACATTATGAGTAGATCACAGAAAAAAGGCCCTTTCGTCGACGAAAAGGTTTACCGAAAAGTTCAAAAGGCGGAAGCCGCTGGCTCAAAAGAACCCATTAAGACCTGGGCTCGGGCTTGCACTGTAATTCCGGAATTTATCGGATACACTTTTCTGATCCACGACGGTCGAAAGCATGTCAAGGTTTTGATGACCGAAGATATGGTTGGACACAAATTCGGTGAGTTCGCTCCTTCGCGAACATTTAAGGGGCACGGTGGCGGCAAGAAGCGATAGTCGTCCAGTGCGACTCGTTGGCAGCAACCGGCTTTAAATTAAAACAAGCACGATTTAGACGCAGACATAAAAATGGCATTTCAATCACAACATCGTTACGCACGAATTAGCGCACGAAAAGTTCGACCTCTGGCCGATTTGGTTCGTGGGAAATTCGTGGACGAAGCTTTGGACATTCTCAAATACCAGCCTCAGCGTGGAGCTCGGATGCTTGAGAAGGTTATCAAGAGTGCTTTGGCCAACGCCCAGGACCCAAGTCAAAACCCTGGAAAGATCGTCGAAGAGCACAACCTGTTTATCTCCGAAGTGTGCATCGACGGAGGGCCAATGTTTAAACGAGTACGGCCACGTGCTCGAGGCATGTCGTTCATGATCAAAAAACGCATGTCGCACATTCGTGTTGGCATCGACGAAGTATAAAAACAAAACAATAACAACTGTCGTTTAGTGAGTCACAGATGGGTCAAAAAGTAAATCCAATCGCGTTTCGAACCGGGGTCATGGAAGGCTGGAAAAGCCGATGGTATGCTCCCAAAGCTGAATTTGCGACGCTCTTGGTAGAAGACAAAAAGATTCGCGATTTTGTGCAAAAGCACCCAACGCAGAATTACAAAGCAGCCGGAATCGATCGAGTCGAGATCGAGCGGACACGTGACGAAGTGAAAGTCACTTTGTTTGTCGCTCGTCCAGGTTTGATCATCGGTAAGAAGGGGCAGGAAGTAGAACGGCTTCAAAATGAGATGCAGAACCTGATTGGGCGACGTATCAATTTGAAAGTCGAAGAAATTGGTCGCCCTGATTTACAAGCACAGCTTGTGGCCGAAAAGATTTCAGAACAATTACAACGTCGAGCTAGTTTCCGCCGAACAATGAAGCGGGCTGCAGAAGAGTCAATGGATGCTGGTGCCAAAGGCATTAAAGTTCAGTTGGCCGGACGTTTAGGTGGTGCAGAAATGGCCCGCCGAGAGAAACACATTAGCGGTTCGATTCCTTTGAGTACAATTCGCGCAAAAATCAGCTATGGTTTCAGCGAGGCGTTGACTGCTCAAGGGCACATCGGAGTTCAAGTTTGGATTAACCAAGGTAATTACGGAGACGAAGTCGATGGCTCAGATGCCAAAACGGGTCAAGCATCGAAAGGTCCAAAGAGGTCATATAAAAGGTAACGCTACTCGAGGTAATACCGTTATCTTTGGTGACTACGGTCTCCAGTCGCTTGATCCAGGCTGGCTGAAGGCACAGACTATCGAAGCGGGTCGTATCGCGGCCCAACAATATATTCGCGGAATTGGAAAACTTTACATTCGGGTGTTCCCACACCGGTCGATTACGTCGACTCCGTTGGAGACCAGGATGGGTAAGGGTAAGGGTGAACCTGAATATTGGGTCGCCACTATTAAGCCCGGAACCGTCTTGTACGAATTAAGTGGTGTGACCGAACAGCAAGCAAAAATTTGCTTTGCTCGTCTCGCTCACAAGATGCCATTCCGCGTACGAATGGTAAAACGCCGACCGATCTAACCATCGGTCGACGCGGGGCGTGCCACGGTGCACTTCTCGGAACAACGGATAAAGAAAAGCACAACAATTACGTAAAGCGAACTGAAAAGCGAACTGATCATGGCGACCCTATCAGAACTACGGGAAATGAGTAACGAGCAAATGGCAGCCGTCCTCCGAGAGGCGTGCAAAGATTTGTTTCAGTTGCGAATTAAGGCACAAACCGATCGCTTGGATGTTCCGTCGGAACTGAAACGAAATCGCAAGTTAGTTGCTCGAATCAAAACGATCCAGCGACAGCGTGAAATCGAAGCAGCTAAGGCTGCTGCCGGTAGCGAAGCGTAACCCGGTTACGGACTAAGTGCGAAAACGAAAACATTAAGAGTAAGAAGAAACTGGAATAACAAATGCCGAAACGAATTTTAACCGGTCGTGTCAAGAGCGACAAAATGGACAAGACGCGAGTCGTTCAGATTGCACGCCTGGTTCGGCACCCGAAATACGGCAAGATCTACCGCGACCGTACCACTTGTTACGTTCACGATGAGAACAATGAGTCGAAGGAAGGTGATACGGTTCAGATTATTGAATCCGCACCACTCTCCAAAAAGAAACGCTGGGCTTTGGTAAGTGTTGTTGAAAAGAGCAACGAAGTTGACGTTGCAGCCATGAAAGCTGCTCGGAAGCTCAAAGAAGCAGCAGAGGAAAGCGGAACCGTTGCCACCGAAAATAAAGCGGAAGCAGCGACAGAAGAGACGGCGTCCGAATAAAAACGAACTTGACGCTCAAAACGACAGATACAAATCACCTTTATACATTGACGAATCATGATTCAAGCAGAAACCAGACTTGCGGTCGCTGATAACACAGGTGCACGAGAAATCATGTGCATCAAAGTTCTCGGGGGTTCGCGTCGTCGAACCGCCGGACTCGGTGACGTAATCGTTTGCAGTGTCAAAAGCGTTATCCCGGGCAGCGACATCAAGAAGAAAGCGATTGTCCGTGCGGTCATCGTTCGGTGCAAAAAGGGAACTCGCCGAGAAGACGGCAGCTACATCAAATTCGACAGCAACGCTGCAGTCATCATTGACAAAGACAAAAACCCTCGCGGCACGCGTATCTTTGGTGCGGTTGCCCGTGAATTGCGTGACAAGAACTACATGAAAATCGTCAGCCTGGCCAACGAAGTTATTTAAGTAGGCCTGCGAGACGAAAGAGACAAACAAACGAATAGCAGTTGGAATCATCAACGGCTCACCAGAAAAAGTAGAAATCATGGCTCGACTAAGAGAACAATACAAAACAACGATTCTTCCCGAATTGAAAACCAAATTCGGAAGAGAGAACATACTTTCGTTGCCACGAATGGAAAAAGTCGTGATCAACATGGGTGTCGGTTCAGCGACACAAGATAAAAAAGAACTCGCCGATGCAAACGCGGCCATGACGTTAATTGCAGGTCAAAAGCCGGTAATTACGAAAGCTCGAAAGTCGATCGCTAACTTTCGCCTTCGCGAAGGACAAGCGATCGGTTGTAAAGTCACGTTGCGTGGAGACCGAATGTTCGAATTCATGGATCGCCTTTTTTCATTGGCACTGCCACGAGTTCGTGACTTTCGCGGAATTAGCGAAAAGGCGTTTGATGGCCGAGGCAATTACAGTCTGGGCTTGAATGAGTACGGAGTTTTCCCCGAACTGAATCCGGATAAATTCACTCGGAAACAAGGGATGAACATCGTGTTTGTAACGTCGACCCAAAGCGACGAAGAAGGACGTGAGTTGCTACGGATGTTTGGAATGCCTTTTAAGGATTCCAGCAAGAAGGACTAGATACGACGATAGATTTAGAACCCCCGTTGGGTTCGATAAGAATAGGTGATCGAGTCACAGGGCTCAATCAAACGTACTTAAACAGAATTTTTTACAGGCTTTTGTTGTGGCAAGAAAATCGAAGATCGCTAAAGCGTCTCGACCGAAGTACCCGGTTCGCCGTGAGCGACGGTGTAAATTGTGTGGCCGCCCCCGTGCGGTTTATCGCAAATTTGGCGTGTGTCGAATCTGCTTTCGCAACCTTGCTGATCAGGGAGTTATCCCGGGTCTTCGCAAGGCAAGTTGGTAAAGGCAAGTTAAGGGAAACAAGCGACTATGATGACTGACCCAATTGCCGACATGCTTACTCGCATCCGCAACGCGGTGAGCGTGGAACGGCCCAACGTGGAAATGCCAATTTCCAAGGTCAAAAGTGGTGTGGCAGAAGTACTCAAACGAGAGGGCTTCATATGGGACTGGAAAGCCGAAGAAGGCGAACCAGTTGGCCAACTACAGATTGATTTAAAATACGGACCGAGCGGCGAAAAAGTAATTCGCCACGTAAAACGTGTTAGTAAACCCGGATGTCGGGTCTACTCCAGTGCACGTGATTTGCGACCGGTCTTGAATGGCTTAGGTATTTCGATCCTCAGCACCAGCAAAGGTGTGATGAGCGACCGGGAAGCCCGCCAGCAAAAAGTCGGTGGCGAAGTGTTGTGTGAAGTCTGGTAAGAGGTTCGCCTGACCAGAAATGAGTCAGCCGAATTCAAACGGGGAAACCCGTCCGAATCTGGCCCAGAACTGCCGGGAAATCGGCGGTTCTGATACAAGAAACAAATTGTTGGAAAAGATCCATGTCAAGAATTGGCAACAAACCTGTCTCAATCGTTGATGGTGTAACCGTCAGCGTGACCGATGGAAACATTGATATCGAAGGCCCTAAAGGTAAATTGAGTTTCCGGCATCGCCCGGAAGTTTCAGTTGCCGTGGAAGACGGCCTCGTGAAAGTTTCGCGTGAGCGGAACGATAAAAACTCGCGAGCGTTTCACGGACTGACCCGGGCTTTAGTGCAAAACATGATTCTCGGTGTCAAAGACGGCTACGAGAAGAAACTTGAGCTTCAAGGCGTCGGTTATGTCTGCCAGGTCGCAGGCAAACAATTGAAACTGCGTGTGGGCCTTGCCAATGAACTCGTCAAAGACATTCCCGATGGCCTCGACGTCACGTGTCCCGATCAAACACACGTAGATGTAAAGGGTTGTGATAAACAAAAAGTCGGCCAATTCGCCGCAGAGGTTCGCTCACTTCGAAAACCGGAGCCTTATAAGGGTAAGGGAATTCGCTACGTCGGTGAGCATGTGAAACTTAAAGCGGGTAAATCAGCCCAGTAACCGAGGGTTCCAGTAAATGGATTACTGGATGGGTTTGGGCGGTTTTTCGGTTGGAAATAAAATTAAAGCGAGATAGTGCGGTGAGAAAACAAAAACTAGTTAACAAGCAGCGTTGGCGTCGCACAAATCGTGTGCGCAAGAAACTGCGTGGTGATGCCACTTGCCCACGGCTGAGTGTCCGCCGCAGTAACAAACACCTGTATTGTCAACTGATTGACGACGATGCCGGGAAGACCCTCGCTTCAGCAAGTACACGTGATAAAACGCTCGCCGACCAGATTGGTTACGGCGGCAACTGTGAAGCGGCGAAAATTATCGGTGCAGCAATCGCCGAACGAGCAATCGCTGCCGGAGTGACCGAAGCCTGTTTCGACCGAGGACCTTACAAGTTTCACGGCCGCGTAGCAGAACTTGCCAACGCAGCACGCGAAGGTGGATTGAAGTTTTAGTGAGTTGAATGAAGGAGCACCGCTGGATATCCAGTCCGCTCCCGCTGGTTTAAAACAGCACCTTGCGAGTAGAATTTAAACAAGAAATCAAATACGAACTGTTAGAATGAATCACGCCCAGGCAGGTTCATTATGAAAACATCGAGGTAGAAAGTGGCTAAAGGCAACCGAAAAGACAACCGGAAAGATCAGGACAAGCCTAGTTCCGGTTTGATCGAGAGAACGGTAAAAATCAAACGATGTGCTGCCGTGGTAAAAGGCGGTCGCCGATTCAGTTTTGCAGCCATGGTTGTTTGTGGCGATGGCAAAGGCAAAGTTGGCTGGGGCTACGGCAAAGCTAACGAAGTTCAGCCAAGCGTTGAGAAAGCAAACAAGCAAGCTTCGAGATCACTCGTCAACGTCAACATGGTTGATGGCTCGATCCCACACCGGATCGACGGACGTTTTGGTGCCGCACGCGTTGTACTTTTGCCTGCCGGTCCTGGTACCGGAATTATCGCCGGTTCTGCGGTTCGCGCTGTTTGCGAAGCTGCCGGTGTTAAAAACATTTTGACCAAGAGCTTCGGAAGCAACAATCCAGTGACGCTTGTCAAAGCCACGATTGAAGCTCTTCAACATGCACGAACAAAGGACGACGTAGAGCGTCTGCGAGGAGTCCAGCTGTGAATATAAACGACGTACACGAAGGCATTCAAAAGTTCAAAAAACGCAAGAGACTCGGCCGGGGAACCGGTTCAGGACTCGGAAAAACTTCCGGGCGTGGCCATAAAGGTCAACGATCTCGCGCTGGACACTCGCAACACCCAACCTTTCAGGGTGGTGCAATGCCGATGATTCGCCGAATTCCAAAGCGAGGATTCAACAATAAGTGGGCAGTCGAGATTGGTGAAGTCAACATCGGAGAATTAGAAGCAAATTTCTCTGCTGGTGAAGAAGTCACTCCAGACAGCCTACGCGAAAAAGACCTTGCCAATTACCGCTACGATGAGTTAAAAGTCTTGGGTAAAGGCGAGATTACTAAGAAATTGACCGTCCATGCTCACCGATTTAGTGCTTCGGCCAAAGAAAAAATCGAAAAAGCCGGTGGAACCGTAGTTGAGCTTCCAAAAAAGAAGGCTGTCGTTAAGAATAAAATGAGATCTGCCACGAATAAGTGATTCGGAGCAATCCGATCGTTGGTTGCTTTGGCAAATTCGCCGTCGGGCAAACTGTAGAAGGATCGTCAGGAACACGAAACTATGTTAGAGAAGCTCCGTCTCATTTTTACGATTCCGGAACTCCGGAACAAGGTACTTTTTACCTTGGCTTTGCTCGCGGTTTATCGAATCGGATGGCAGATTCCTCTGCCAATGATCGACCAGGAAGCCGTATCTGAATTCGCCAAGAACATGAGCGGTGACCTGACTAAGTTTTTAGCCAAAGTCTCGGTCTTCAGCGGCAGTCAGCTAAACCAAGCCACCATTTTTGGCCTTGGCATCATGCCCTACATCTCTGCTTCGATTATCTTGCAGTTAATGGGCACCGTTTACAAGCCTCTCGAAGAACTCAAAAAAGAGGGCGAGGCTGGACGCAAAAAGATTAATGAGTATACCCGCTACCTAACCGTTGTTCTTTGCTTGATTCAAAGTGCCGGTTACCTCTGGTTTGTGATCATGGCCGACCCCTCTGGGACCGGCGCACAAAATATGACCAACGAGGCCTTTGAAGTGGCGAGCACGGGCAAGCTAACGCTTGGCTGGCAGTTTACAGCGATTTTAATCATGACCAGTGGAAGTGTATTCCTGATGTGGCTCGGTGAGCAAATCGACGAATACGGCATTGGAAATGGTATCAGTCTTCTAATCATGGCGGGCATTGTCGCAATGATGCCGAGTGCCTTGATGAGCCTGTTGAGCAATGCATCGTTTGAACTTCGGGGCTTCAACTCTGGCATTGGTCTGGAAAAGATTATCATGCTGGTGATGATGTTCGTTGGCGTGGTTGTCGGAGTCGTTTTCGTAACCCTGGGACAACGCCGTATTCCTACGCAGAGTGCGAAACACGTTCGAGGCAGACGCGTTTACGGTGGTACGAGACAGTACATGCCTTTGCGTGTTAACCAGGCGGGTGTGATGCCGATCATCTTTGCTCAAAGCCTGTTGATGATCCCACCGTTCATTTTTGGCTATCTGGGCGGAGGCGAGGGATTCTTTAGCGGTATGATGGGCGGTCTTGGAAACTTGCTCGGAGACCCAACCTCGATGGTTTACAACTTAATCTACATCGCGATGATTTACTTCTTCTGTTACTTCTGGACAGCGATCACGTTCAATCCGAAAGAAATCTCGGACAACATGAAAGACAACGGGACATTTATCCCTGGTTACCGCCCAGGCCGCAGAACAGAGGACTACCTTGAGAAGGTGATCGAGCGGATCACTTACGTTGGTGCAGGTTTCTTGGCTTTGATCGCCGTTGTTCCAACCATTATCTCTGAACTACTTGGTGTGGATTATATGGTTGCCAGTTTCTACGGTGGAACAGGCCTTTTGATCGCGGTTAGCGTTGCGTTTGACCTCGTTCAGAAAATTGACAGCCATCTTGTTATGAGAAACCACGCCGGCTTGCTTGAATAACCACTTACACGTCTTAGTTTATGCGGTAGCAGATAGTGAAACTTCCAAAAATCGACAGCGACCTAGTTCCCTACCTAATTATTCTGGGAATCATCATGGCAGCGACGGGTGCGGGCCAGATGTGGGTCTTGACGGCCTTGATACTCCCAAGCTAACCGCTGGTTGTCCGGTGCTCGCGTGAGGGATAATTAAAAACTCACCCGAGTCACCTTCTTCAGGGAATAACTGAAACTTCCGCTGTGCCGGCGTGAATCTCCGATCGCTACACCCCGGAATTTCGTCCCGTCCGCTCAGGCATTGGTGTACACTGGGTTAGACACCGTTTTCGTGGACTTGGCTAACCCCCCAACCACGTGCGCGATTTTATCAAATACAAAACTTCTCCAACTGCGTTTAGGAGCTTAGCTTGAGAAAGAGCATCCTCCATCTCTTCGGGGCGTTGTTGCTAACTCACGTATGGTTAGTCTCCGCTTCAGCTCAGGACAACTCTCCAGCTGCCAATGCTCCCAACATCATCTTGATCAATCTCGATGACGCCGATTACCAAATGTTCAGCCCTGAGATGCTGAAACTTTATCCACACATCAAAGGCCTTGTCGACCAGAGTCTTTCGTTCACCAATCTCCACGTCACAACTCCGTTTTGCGCTCCCTCCAGGGCAGCTCTATTCCGAGGCCAGTACGCACACCGAACTGGCGTGAGAGTCAACATTCCGGATTATCCACTATCGCTTTCTTTTCGCGGTGGTTATAGCGAATTCCTACGACAAGAGCACGAGCAAGAGGAACTGGGTGTTTGGATGCGGCGAGCAGGCTATCACACCATGATGATTGGCAAATATCATCACAATGGTTTCAATTTTAAAATACCGCCAGGGTGGGATGACTTTTACATGTCAAACGGAGGACGGTACATGGGCACCTACCGATTTACCAATCGCGACAACCGAAACGGTGGCCACTCCAAAAACCCTGACGACGTCTACCGGACTGATCAGGAGAAAATTGACGCGATCCGACTAATTCAGCAACACACTGAAAAACAAACCCGACAATCAGCCGCAAACACATTTTCAAGTCGCCGTAAGCCGGAGCCCAACACGACGTCGTCCACCACATCCAACAGCTCTCAACCATTTTTCCTTTACCTAGCGCCGCTGGCTCCCCACCGCCCGGTCGGGAATGACTTTACCAATATGGTTCACAAGGCACGCTATGATGACTGGCATCCAGAATTAAAAATCCCGAAGACACCAGATTTCGACACAGCCCCTCTTTCGGACAAACCACCTCATCGCCAGTCACCTCCTTACACGGAGGCGGAACTTGACTTGCTCCACCTTGAATATCTTAGCCGTGCCCGAGCGGTTAAATCGGTCGACGACCTTTTGGGCGAAATCCTTGAGACTCTGGAAGCCTGCGGCATTCGAAAATCAACCTATATTTTCTTTACCTCAGATAACGGATACCAGCTTGGCCAACACCGCCTGCATGGGAAACTGTATCCCTATCGCATCTGCACCAATGTTCCACTTTACGTTTCAGGACCTGGCATCACCGGCGGCACAACCGCTGATCATTTGCTTGGGCACATTGATTTGTGCCCGACCATTCTTGAACTCGCCGGAGCAAAGATCCCCGAATTTGTAGACGGCAAGTCATTTACCCCACTTTTGAAAGACCCAAAAGCAACCAGCGAAACAACTTGGCGAGAACCGGTAGTCATTGAAAACTGGCAAGCCAAAAGAAACCGTGGCAAAAACTTTCTAGGTGCCTACAGTGGCCTGCGGTACCACAATAAAATTTACGTCGAATGGATCAACGGTGATAAAGAATATTATGATTTTTCGGACGATCCGCACGAGCTCAGCAATGCCTTCGAGAATCTAAGCACTCCTGAACAACGACTTCTAAAAAGAGATCTGTTGAATAGTCGGAACGTCTCAATGAATCCCATTGCGACTATCATCCCGGCGCCGGTGGAACTGGATGACCGTGCTGACTGGGTGCAGGGTAGGGCGGAGGACGACCATTCTATTGCTGAGATATTGATTCATCTCCAGAACCCAGAGACCAAGGAATTCTGGACTGGCCGACAGTGGAGTGAATCTCCGACTGACCTGAGAGCCAATGTCTCAGCCAACGACCAGCAACTGATCACTTGGCACTACCCAATCAGCCAACTTAACGCCGCCCGGCTTACCGCCACGGCCTGGGCAGTCGACAACGATGGAAATAAATCAACCAAGGTACAACAGGAAATCGAATTCAATTTTTCACCAAATTCGAAATAAGGCACTCTGGTTTTAAGGCAAACAAGATCCTGTGAACCAACTCGCTACCGATCCGGCTTCTACTCGTTCAGATTAAATACGCGTTTCGCATTGGCCGTGGTGCTTGATGAAAATAACTCAAGATCAACGCCTCGGACATCGGCCAGACAAGAGGCAGTGTGGCAAACCATCGCCGGCTGGTTTGGTCGCTGACTTCGATGAGGATGAGGCGTTAGGTACGGAGCATCGGTTTCGACTAAAATCCGATCTTCAGGGATGCGGGCTGCAACCTCTCTTAACTCGTTTGACTTTTTGAAGGTCACCATCCCCGCGAAACTAATGTACATACCTAACTCAAGGCACTGCTCAGCGGTTTCCCACGAGCCAGCGAATGAGTGCATAATGCCAATCACCTTGCCGTCACGCTGGTGCGCCTTTAGCATCGCAAGAATATCTGATTCACATTCTCGCATATGAATGACAAGCGGTTTTTGAGTTTCAAATGACAGCTCAATATGTTTCGCAAACCAAGTTCTTTGCTGCTCAATTGGACAGTAATCCCAATAGCGATCTAGACCGGTTTCTCCAATCGCAACCACTTCTGACTGAGTGGACAATTTGAGAATTTCTTGCCATTCCTGTTCCGTCGCATCCTGGCAGTGATTCGGGTGAATACCGACCGCGGAGTAAACCTGAGGATATTCTCTGGCAAGCTGAGCGCACTTTTTACTGGTCTGGGCAGTCGTGCCGATGGCCGTGATTCCAACCAAACCTGCCGACGAAGCATTTTCGAGCACCTGCCCAAGGATCGGGAGCAACTGCTCATCTTCAAGGTGGGCGTGAGTATCAAACAACATGATCGAACCTGGAAACGTTGCTAACGCTGCCGCTCAAAGTGGACAGAGGTTACGAATTGGAAAAACTACGATCGCCGGACTGGCGGATCAATGGTAAATCCACGGGACGACGCATCGTGCAATCCTCGTCCGCACGGTGCCAGTACATGACTTCCTTATCACCTAAGTGCCAACACAAACAGACCGCTTCACCCTCTCGAACCGCGGGGAAGTCAACAAAACCTTCGTCGACCTGCGCTACGCCAAGTTCGAGTTGAGTAAGCTCCTTGACAAACTTATCAAGTCTGTCTGATTTGAGTTCGTTTGCCTGTTCAATCGACTCCAACTCTTTTGCATAGTCGTCGTCTTGAGCAACTTTGCCACGCCCTCCAACAAGGTAGTCAAGCCGCTCTCTCGTCTCGCTGACCTCTTTTGAATTGACAACGATATCCTGGACAATCATCTTGACCAAAGGCAGCGTCAAATTCGCTGTTCGAATAGTGAAATTCTTATTTTTTGAGGATGTAGTCTTCATCCGGATTCAGCCTAGATTGCTGTTACGAACGGCGAGGAAAATTTGCCCGGCGGGCAGAACTCCTTCATTATAGCTCAGCGATTAATTCTGGATATTGGTAGGCATCAATTTGGATTGCGACCTGATGAATTCGTTCGTTCCGGACACCGTTAACCTTCACCGATACCAAGTTAATAGGACGGCGCATGGCCATTTGTGTTTGATAACACACATTTTTAATAACGTTTCACTGTGCCCACTAACTCCTACAGCAGGGGAAGAATGGCGAATTAGGTGTCGAACGTTGACGATTAATAAACTTGATTGCGTGCAAATTCCTAAAAATCGATAGTACGCGGAGGCAAATCATCAAATGGGGATGGTTTTGCCTCCAAACCCCCAAAAAGGGCTTTAGTTTTTGTTGACTATCCTTATGCACCGCGTAGAGTAAAAAGTGAGGTTAGTCCCTATTTTCATGTTCAATCTCACTGCCGGAGTCATAAAAACGCGTAGTTTGGTCCCCTGATTTGGATGGGATCAATCTCAAAAACAAAGGAATGCGGGAATGTTAGTTCTCTCGAGGAAGAAAAACGAAAGCATCGTCATCAATGACGATATTACCATTGTCATTGTGGAAATTCGCGGCGACAAAGTACGCCTCGGCGTCGAAGCCCCCAAAGAGATACCAGTCCATCGCAGAGAAGTCTACGATGCGATTAAACGGGCTGAAAAAGAGAACATGGAATGCGGTGAACCTGCAGCCGAGATCGAGTAACACGCCCTCCTCATCAGTTTCGTCCGTCTTCACAATGCGGTCGAAATGTTAATTTTATTTTCTCCAGAATCCCGGAGAAAATTGAGCCATTTTTTCAAATTATTTTGAAGGAAATGTGGCCGTATTCTCAGGTAAAAACCCAAGAAAAACAGGCCCTCTTTATAAAGATCAGGAAATGCCGGGCAACTTGGCTGCTTGCCCTTGACGAAAAGTAAACCAACAGATTACTTTAGTTCCTTCGCGGTTCTGCCGATAATGGTGGCATCACGATAACGGCCCCTTCGTCTAGTGGTCTAGGACTCCGGCCTTTCACGCCGGCAACACGGGTTCGAGTCCCGTAGGGGTCACTTTGAGTGAACTAAGAACCCAAGGTTGTGCGAAATCACAACCTTGGGTTTTTTTATTGGATATGCCGAATCCCCAATCTGATACCCATGCCCAATCCAACCACCGAATCTAGTCGCCGACAAATTGGTACCTCTGGCATTTATGTTTCGCCAGTTGCCTTTGGCACCTGGCCAATCGCAGGCATGACCAGCCTTGAGGTAAATGAGATCGACTCATTAGAGACCATCAGAGCAGCAGTTGATTCAGGTATCAATTTTATTGATACAGCACACTGCTACGGTGCTAACGGCGAGAGTGAAAAACTAATTGGCAAGGCAATCGCTCAAGATCGTGAGCAACTTGTGATCGCCTCCAAAGGAGGAATCCATTGGGACCAAGACGTGGTCAGGCATTATGACGGCCGCCCGAAAACACTGATCGCCCAGTGCGAGCAAAGTCTCGATCGGATGAATGTCGAGGTAATTGATCTTTATTATCTTCATGCACCTGACCCTAATGTCTCTGTGAGTGACTCCGCTACAGCTTTCAATAAACTAATTGAATCTGGAAAGATTCGCGCGGTTGGAGTCTCAAACCTCGACCTAACTCAAATAAAAGCATTCAACGCGGTTTGCCCAATTTCAGCCATCCAGCCTCCCTTCAATATGCTGCAGCAGGAAATTTGCTCAGAGATCACTCCATGGTGTCTTGCCAACGAAGTTTCCATCATCAACTACTGGCCCTTGATGAAGGGTTTACTCGCTGGGAAGATCCGACGCGGGCATCAATTCGCAGCAGAAGATAAACGCCTGACCTACTCCATTTTTCACGGGCAACCCTTTGAGTCGGCTCAACAATTGCTCGATGGCCTTGATAAGATCGCAGAAAAAACAGGACGTTCAGTTGCCCAAATCGTGATTAACTGGACCATGAACCAACCCGGAATTACTTCCTCACTTTGCGGCGGCAAAAGAGCATGGCAAATCAAGGAAACAGCCGGAGCAATGGACTGGCAACTTGAACCAGAATATCTAGTTGCGATTACAGAACTTATCCAAAGTTTAATGATCAACTGAACTGGTTTCGCCCACACCCAAAATCAAAAACTCTCCCACTCGAAAATCAAAACACTTGAGTCCAGCCTCTACCAGCACTAACGCTTCGCTTTGACCAGAAAATCGAAGCGATACTGCACCCCGGACGGCACTCAACGAGTGAAACACTGACTTTCTAACTGAGGACTTTCAAACTGAACAAGGGTTGCCGTGAAGGAAGTTGATCGCCAGATAAGATCAACAGACACCGTCATCGCAGCAGATCCTGGCTTGAGAACTGAGAATTTGGTTGAATGAAAAATCATCTCCAGCAACACGCTGTCTTGTTGGTGCCGTTCGAAATGTTAACTCAGACCATCCTGCCGTCCGTGATGGCCAATGGTGTTTGTGAAACCTTGTTCCCCAACGAAATCATTCTGAACGACCCACTGAGCGGTCGAGGCAGTCGGTTGCATTGCAGCAACGACAATATATTGCAGAAAAGAAACAACGCTCGTAGCGAGGACACCTGCATCGTTCAGCTGGCAATCAACCCAATTAATGAACGACGGGAAACCAGCGTTCGACCTCGTAAAGCAGGCGACTCTGGGGGAGTTTAACGATTGCTTTGGCAACTTCGGACTGACTCAGCAATTTACGACGATAACGCCTATGGACGTCAATGGACGCCGCTATCGGTTGTACTTCTCATCCCCGGTCTGAACGTGACTCAAGAATCAAACGAAACGCTGCCGCAGCTGATCATTCTTGCAAGAGACATGGTTCACCCAAGATTGGCTCGCTTTGCTCGGCAGGCGCCCGAGAACTGCCAGGAAGTCTATCTGTTTCGCGGCGAAATATTTTGCGGTGTGCGATTCGCACTTGGCTCTTTTCGAGCGGACTGGGAAATCACTGAGTCTCAAATTTGTGTTTACAAAGGGACCCACGAGATAGACCGAATCAATCTTATCCCCGACCAATCCCGGCGAGCGGCGTAAGAGAAAAACTGCGGTGAGCGCACGAAAAAAGCGTCTGCTGGTGTGCAGACGCTGTTCGCTGTTGTTCAACAGGGCAAGAATTACTCTTCGTCTTCTTCCTTGACCTTCTTTTTCTTCTTCATTGCCAGCTTGGCCACACGCACCTTAGGCATGCCATAAACCTTGTCGCCTTCACTCCAACGATCGTCGGCGATTAACTTCTGGAGCCGCTCTGGTCGAGTTAGAACGTTGCGAGTTTTTGCCGAACCGGCTTTAATCTTCAAACTTTTGTCGATGGTCATCTGTAATACTTCTATGAACAATTGAGCCGGAAATTTGCCGGACAGGGCTTTTTGATTGAAAAACTTAAGCTGAGCGTAGCCGCGAATTATACTTGACGACGAACGGAGCTTCAAGGGCTAATAACTCGGTAATTTACGTGTTTGAAAGCCTCGATGTAGACGATTATCGGTTCGATGATGGTAATTCTTGCCCGAATAATGCCGCATCCACCAATCGCCCGCGATTTGCCCGACCGTCCATTTCAGACTTGATCTGTCGAATCTGCCAATATTGAGATAACTTATAAGCAGACTAACCCACTTTTTATGGACGAAATGATGAAAATTGGAGTGTTTTGCAGTGGTGGAGATGCCCCTGGGATGAATGCCTGCGTCCGATCCGTCGTGAGAACCGCCGCAGAAAGTGGCCACGAGGTCGTCGGAATCATGCGGGGCTACCATGGAATGATCCACGAAGAGTTCTTTGTGGACTCCGATGGTGAACGCCATTTAACCCCTTATCGCGTGACGACTTGGGCAGCTCATGGTGGAGCCCACCTCCGCAGTAGTCGCAGCGAAGAGTTTCGAACCGAATCAGGTCAACAAGCCGCCGCAGACATTCTCAGGAAGCACCAAATTGATGCAATTATTCCAATTGGTGGTGATGGCACATTCAATGGCGCTACGGCTTTGAGCAAGCACTGGGATGGTCAAATCGTTGGCTGCCCCGGCACCATCGATAATGACCTCATGGGAACCGACTACACCATCGGCTTCTCGACAGCCGTTCAAACTGCCGTCGAGGCAGTCGATAAAATACGCGACACAGCGTCCAGCCACGACCGTATGTTCCTGGTCGAAGTCATGGGACGCCACAGCGGCTACATCGCGCTCTACACCGCCATAGCAGCAGGAGCAGATGTCGTTGCGATTCCAGAAACCGATACCAATTTCACCGAGATCATCTCGCACCTGAATCGACTGAAAGAACAGGGACGCATGATGGCGATCATGGTCATCGCCGAGGGAGATGAAAAAGGAGGCGCTGAGCTTATTAACGCGCAGCTTAAGCAGCATGCCTGCCCATTTCAAACCCGTACAATCGTGCTTGGGCATCTACAACGTGGTGGTAGCCCTACACCAGAAGATCGCAGACGAGCAACTCAAATGGGCAATGGAGCAGTCAAAGCGATCCTTGCCGGAGAGACCGGCGTGATGATCGGCACCCGCGACGACCGCTCCGTCTCAGTTCCATTCGAAGAAACCTACGCATCCCATCGACCTGTCTCGCTCGATCTCCTGGCTGTCCTCAATGAAATAGCCTCTTAATGATTTGGCAATCGACTTCCAAACTCTTAGGTAGGCTTCTTCCGAGGTCTGGGAACCTTTGAGCTTTTTCGTCTTCGGCCCTTGCGGCCTTTCGGTTTACCTTCCTCAACAGACGACAATGGCTGGCCGACCGCCTCTTGAAGTTGACTGATCCGATCTCTCAATATTCCAGCTCGCTCAAATTCAAGATCTTCGGCAGCCTGCAACATCTCGGTTTGCAATTCGTTGATATATTCTTCGGTGATGTAAACGGTATCTTCCGTCTTCCTCGCTGCGTCATTGGCTTCACGGCGGTTCTTTAAATCGGCACCGATCCCAGACGATATTTCTTTGAAAATCGTTTTAGGCGTAATTCCATGCTCTTTGTTATAAGCTTCTTGTATCGCCCGCCTTCTCGCTGTCTCGTGGATCGCATTCTTCATCGCTTCAGTTACTTTGTCACCGTACAAGATGACCTTAGCATTCGCATTTCGAGCCGAGCGACCAATTGTCTGGACAAGCGAAGTTTCACTTCTCAAAAACCCTTGCTTATCCGCGTCCAGAATTGCAACTAAACTTACTTCAGGTAAATCGAGCCCCTCCCTCAACAAGTTAACGCCAACGAGACACTGAAAACGACCGAGTCGCAAATCTCGCAACAATTCGACGCGTTCAAATGCATCCAACTCACTGTGAAGCCATTTACTGGAAATTCCGTTTTCACAAAAATACGAAGACAGATCTTCCGCCAACCGTTTCGTGAGTGCAGTCACCAAGACTCGGTCTCCCAGGTCGCGCCGCTCTTTGACCTGTTCTAATAAATGAGCCACCTGACCACTCGCGGGCACAACCTCGACCACCGGGTCCAGCAACCCCGTTGGTCTAATGATCTGCTCGACCACTTCTCCGCCCGTTTTTTCAAGTTCGTAATCCGAAGGGGTTGCCGAAACATACACAACTTGATTCAGCCGATTTTCCCATTCTTCAAATTTGAGAGGCCGGTTGTCCATCGCACTGGGTAACCGGAAACCATGGGCGACGAGCGTTTCCTTACGACTGCGGTCGCCAGCATACATCGCCCTCACTTGCGAGCAAGTCACATGGGATTCATCAACAAACAACAAGAAATCGTCGGGAAAAAAATTGTATAGCGTTTCCGGCTCCTCGCCTGCTTCACGTCCCGCCAGATGGCGGCTGTAGTTTTCGATTCCCGGGCAGTGACCAACGTGCTCCATCATCTCAATATCGAATCGAGTCCGCGCATTCAATCGCTGGGCCTCGAGAAGCTTTCCCTCTTTCTGAAATAAATCAAGCTGCTCTTTTAGCTCCATTCGAATTAACTTTACCGCGTCGGCAATTCTCGATTCAGACGTAACAAAATGCTTCGCCGGATAAATATAAATGTCGGATTCAGAAGTTATCGACTCACCCGTAAGAGGATTGATTACAGAAATTTGCTCAATATCATCCCCCCAAAATTCGATCCGGTAAGCAAACTCTTCATAGGATGGCCAAATTTCAACACTGTCACCACGAACACGAAACGTCGAACGTTCAAACGAAATATCATTTCGCTTGTATTGAATGTCCACAAACTTAGCAAGCATCTTGTCTCGATCGATTGCATCGCCAACTTTGAGCGCAACCATCATGGTTCGGTAATCTTCGGGTGATCCAAGTCCATAAATACTTGAAACACTTGCGATGATGATGACGTCCTTTCGGCTAACCAGCGAACTTGTTGTGGCCAGTCTCAGACGATCAATATCTTCATTGATCGAAGCGTCTTTTTCGATATAAATATCGCGCTGAGGAATGTAGGCTTCCGGCTGGTAATAGTCGTAATAGCTGACGAAATAATGCACAGCATTGTGCGGAAAAAAATCTTTAAACTCGGAGTACAACTGGGCAGCCAACGTTTTATTGTGAGAAATCACAAGAGTAGGCTTTTGAATTTGCTGAATGACGTTCGCCATCGTGAACGTCTTGCCCGACCCTGTAACCCCCATCAGCATCTGATGCTTTTTAGCGGCTTTGATTTGCTCAACCAGCGTCTCAATTGCTTGCGGTTGATCACCACCAGGTTGAAATGGCGAAGTAAGTTTAAACATAATAAATGATGAATTCCCACAAGGCCTAAACTTATATCTTATTGCCAAATCCCGGCACGACTAGGCTTCCTCAAGAAACGACCACAATTACTCATTAACATCAGGACACAAACAACAAAACCTGAGCAATGCCGATAAAAACGTGTCAGCAATCACGGAGCATTCAAAGGAGAAAGATACGGAAGGATCGACTGGAACTTCTTATCCCCAATCCCGGGGACCGCTAGCAATTCAGCATGGTTCTCAAAACGTCCAAGCTCAGCTCGGTGAGCCAGGATAGCCCGCCCCAACTTCGGCCCGACTCCTGGTAGTAACGTCAACTCCGCCACAGTCGCAGTGTTTAAATCAACCTGAAACATGAATCTGGAATCCGACACATCGTCGATATCGACGAGACCGTCGCTCGCGTTCCACTGAAAAACGAAATAAACGGATGCCGCCAGAATAGCAATCAGCAACAGAGCGGCCACCAACCCCTGATGTTCGCTCCACAAAACAAGCCGTAAACGGTAGAGCAGTCCGTCTTCGTCAGGCTCTTTGGTTTGCTTGGGGGGTTTCATGGGTCACTCGAAAAAGAGTACCCGTGAAGTGGATGATCGTAATCTTGCTTATCAACCGTCGTTCTACTACTTCGAAGACCACTCTTTAAGAGTAATTACGCCGTCGCTGTTTTTATCTTTCTCGTAGAACTCTTTGACAGTCTTTTCGTCCCACTTCGCCGAATACTCGTGCATCTGAACCTGACGGTCTTCGTTCTTATCAAATTTCTCAAAATCACGCGAAGAACCGGAGCTACTTCTTGAAGAAGACCGGCTCGAAGAACTTCCCCATCGCGATGAACGCGAGCTGCTGCTCGTTGGCTTACGAGCGTCAGCAGTGCTAGAGGCCTTGGAGGCAGGCTTATTCGCACCGCTCAAACTATCGTACAGTTCGGATTTTGTGACGAATCCATCCTTATTTTGATCAGCACCTACGGGAGGGCGACGCATTTTTTTGATCTCATCACCGTCTAGTTTACCATCTTTGTTTTCATCGTACTGGCCGATCAAACTCGCCGCGTATTTCTCATACTTCTCTCTTGAGCTTGAACTGGAACTGGACGAAGAAGAACTTGGTTTTCTCGAAGTGCTTGATTCCCTGGATGAACTACTCGTGCTTCGCGTCGAGCTGGGACGCCAAGACGATGACGTACTTTTCTTGGTGCTCGAGCTTCTCGAAGAATCCCGTGAGCTTGAGCCTCGTGAACTACGGTAGGCAGATTCTCGGGAAGCGTATCGATTAGACAGCTCACTTCGCGAAAGCCTTCCGTCTTTGTTAGTGTCGCTTTCCTGCGGAGTCGGACTGCCCCAACGGGCTCTGCTGATCTCCTCTTTATCAAGGCTACCATCTTTATTTCGATCGTACCTGCCGAGTGTAGACTCTACCTGGCGATTTACACTATCGCTGTAAGTTACTTTCTTGGCAGTGCTCCCCTTCGCATCACTGGTGGATGCTCCGAACCGCGACACACCCGATCCCGACTCTTCCTTTTCAACGCCGAATCCGGGAACTTTTCGCTCTCGGTTCATCTTCCTATCGGCCTTCTCTTTATTAGCCTTATCCTTGCTTAACTTTGATAATACCTTGCTGATCGAAACCGGTTTCTCAGGATTGAATCCATTTTTCGAAAGGTAACTTCTTGTGTTGTTCGACATCTCGCTGGGTTCAAGCTTGCCGTTCGAGTTGACGTCCTTGCGTTTCAAATATTCGTCTAGCTTGAAATCCTGTGCCGCAGCAATTTGCGAAAAAAGCACCATCACGACGGGGACGATGAACAATCGACCCATACCGCAAACTACCTTAAAATTTTGAAACATCATCGTCTGACTCCGTCTGGCTAACATCCAAAAAGCTAGTCTCTCAATTACCGCATCTCCACAGCTCAGGACCAGCAATCAACGATCATTTGACCGAATTCGATACCCATTTAACACCGAATAAACCAAAAAGTTACTGCAAATCGAGCATATTTGACTTTACTTGGTGAAATGGCTCCAAGCCGCTTCTCATTCATGTTTTGAGACTGATTTCCCCGACTTTGCAGGTATTCCAACGTTATTGAGGATTGGTAGCCCTACTGATTCGGCTGCTGAACTCAGAAAATCTTAAAAACATTGAATTTCACGTACCCAACCGACACCAATTTGACGCTTTCGCATCGCCCGCCGATAATGTTGTGTAAACCGCGATTCATGCGAGCTGTAGTAGCGACCCCAAAAAGACCCACCATCGGATTTCCACCAAAAACCTTGGTAAACCAACCCAAAACTAACTCAACACCCCCAACGACAGCAAATGATCAACCTATGCCCGCAATGCAGCAGCAAAATTACCGATTTTGCAGTCAGTTGCGACAATTGTGACTGGAGCTTGGTTTCTGAACATAAACCCTCTGATTTTCGCATCAAAATTGACTCCGATGACAATTTAGGAAAATTCGAATCCGACGAGGCCATCGAAGAGACCATTCAAATCGTCAAAAAGTCCAGACGAAAAATCAACAACACAAAACAACAGTCCCCTCCGTCAAGTCAGACGCCTCCCAATTTGGCTGAAATTCATTCCTCATCTCACGATGAGAATGATTCGCAAATCAACGAAGCAACCCAGCGTGCTCTTGAATTTATCGAACTTGGTGATCTCGCAGCCTCGTTGACCTACCTCGATCGTGCGATCATCGACTTGCCGGTTGAAAACAATGGCGAATGCTATTCGCTCCGCGGTTACGCTCACCTCAAGAATCTTGATTTCCTAAACGCCGAAACAGACTGTACCCATGCCATTGATCTGGGGTGGGAAGAACCGCAAACTTACGCCTGGCGGGCAGCCGCCCGCGGTGAACAAAACAAGTGGCCAGCAGCCTTCGACGATCTTAAACATGCTGATCAAATTGCGGCCAATGACGACCAACAGTATCAGTCTTTAATTACAGCATACTCCAAAAACGCGAGCGATTATTATCGCACTAAAATTCAAGAAGGAAAGGATTCAGCAGATCTCTTCTTTGATCGTGGCTGGGTTTATTTCAAAGCCAACCAATTAGACAAAGCGAAACGAGATTTTCACCTCGCCCTTAAAAAGCAACCGGGGCACCCCAGTGCTTCAATGGGCTTGGCTGAACTCAAGTACATTTTTCTTGAAGAATACGATGTTCGGGAATTATGCGATGCGGCGATCAAAGGAAGCCAAGAGTGCCAAGCCTACGGGTTGAAAATTCGCGCGATGCTAAATTTCCGCGAAAACAAAATTGATGCCGCAAGAAATGACATACGAAAACTGATGTCATTGGCCGGTGGAGATCCTAATACGAATCTTACCGTGTGCAGATTGCTTCGTTCAATTGGTGAGTTCCAGCTGGCAATCAAAATACTCACGACCTTAATTCTTAACAAACCCAAAGGCAGTAACCTCTTCCGCGAGCGGGGTGAATGCCTGGCCGCTATCGATTGCAACGCACTCGCTCTAAAAGACTTTAAAAAACACTTGCAACAATGCCGAGCGGATTTCCCAGTGCTCTTGAAATCAGCTGAACTAGCCATTCAAGAAAACCGGTTGGACCTTGCCCAGCGACGGCTGAAACGTGCTTTAAAACTTGACCTCGGCCGCGACGATGAAGTTTATTTGATTCGAAGTCGAGCTTTTCTCTGCACTGGTGACCTCTCTAATGCACTTCAAGATTGCGAGGCCTCTATCAGCAGCGACAACACCAATCCAGAGGCGTTCGCATTACTGGCTGCGATCCACAATGCTCAATCGAACCCCGAAAATGCAATCTCTGCACTTACAAAAGCGATCGATTTTGAAAACGAGGACATCAAAAAATCGGCACTTATCCAGCAGCGGGCTCAACTTTTTCGGTCACTGCAGAAACCAGAACCCGCAATTAAAGAATTGGAACATTCGGTATCCCTTAATCCCTCAAACCCAAGTTCTTGGTTGCAAATCGCAGAACTTCATGGAGCGGGTCATGATTGGGAATCAGTTAATAGAGCATTACTTAAATCTCTCACTGCTCAAACTCCTCCACCGCGTAACATCACTCAAGCTGTGTCGCAAATCGCCGAAAAAAGCTGTCAATTTTTTGACAAAAAGCTCCAGAATGAACCGCAATTCTCCCCCGAACTCTCGTTGCAGCGAGCGCGATCTTACCAACTGCAAGGCCTGTCTGAAAAAGCCATTGCAGACTGCAATCTCATTCTCGCCTCAAATCCGAATCACATCTCAGCCAAACATTGCCGCGGACAAGTTTTTAATCAACAAAATAATTCCGCCGCAGCAATAGACGACCTGACCTCAGCGCTCAAAGCAGAAGATCTTTCACCGGAAACCCAATCTCAGCTGCGATTTGATCGAGCGGTTTCCCACAACCTGATCGGCAACAAAGAGGAGGCAAAGTCTGACTTGCTAAAAGCAATCCGACTCACTCCGCTTGTTTCACGAAACTACGTTTTCCTCGGAGAGCTTCACCAACAGACGGGGGAGTTTGACAAATCGCTACGGGCGTTTGAAAAGTCGATCACAATCGATCCGAAAAACCCGAATGTTCACAGAAAAAGTGGCGTTTGCAATTCACACCTCCAGAATCATCATGCGGCCATTGGTAATTTTTCTCGTGCGATCGACTTAGCACCACGCCACGTTGAACCGGTCATTCAAAGAGGGCAGGCCTACTTGAAAATTGATCAACCGCAACTTGCTCTGGAGGATTTTGAATTCGCTCTGCATCAAAATGACCAACTCTCCAAGGCCTATTCAGGACGGGCCGCAGCTTTGGCGATGCAAGGAAAAATAGAGAAATCGCTGATCAGTCTAACGAAAGCAATTCACAGATTTACCCGTCCGCGAGACATCGCAGAGATCATTTTTGCCCGGGGAAAAATTTTCTACCAAATGGGACGTAATTCGCCGGCTGTTTCCGATTTCAGCTTCGTTTTAAAATCGATGCGAAGCGACCCCAATTACGCTACCGCGACACGTTACGCCCGAGCGATCGCTAATGTACATGACGAAAAGTGGGATAAAGCTCAAAGAGATTTTCGCAAACTTTCCAAGCTTCGGCCAAGCGATAGAGAAATTAAAAACGCGCTCGCGTGGTTATCTGATCGCAAGGCAAACAAACCAAACTTCCTGAATGCCCCCAAACCTTTCCTCCGCCCAACGCGTCCTTCAGTCACCGGCCCGCGATGTCGGCTCACTGATGACACGAACCAATGGAACGCGTCAGCTCCCCACGACTGGTGGGTTGTGCGCTCAGTTGAAAAAAAGGAATTCGGACCGGTTCACTTCGAGACACTTAAAAACTGGATTCGTGACGGCCGCGTGACGCCTGAAATGAGAGTGCTTCGCGCTGACTGGAGCAAATGGAAAAGGCCCGAAAAAATATTTCCCGCAATCCTAGAGACTGCTCATCCCGCCCGCTCGCAGAAGAATCTATCAAGTGTAGAATTAGAAGCGAATCAGGAAGCCCCACGAAATGGGAAAGAATCTCCCAAGCTATGAACACCTCAAAAAAAACAAGTGAGTACGGCGATCGGCCTAGTGAATACGGTGACAGCCGTATTTCAATGGTCTTCGTTTCGGATATTGAGGTTGAACCGCCCAAACTGATTTCTAATACCTTTCAAAAATACACTCATTTCCGTGAGTTAAGCACCGGTGGAAAAGCTCGACTTGTTTCCTGCAAAGACACCAACCTTGGACGACGAGTTGTCCTCAAGATGCTCCGCGAGGAGTTTTTTGAAGATGATGTTGAGCTTCGAAGATTAATTCGTGAAGCTCGAATCACAGCACAACTTCAACACCCAGCGACGGTTCCAATGTACGAATTGGGACAGGATGATAATGGAAATTGGTTTTTTGCAATGAAAAAAATCGAAGGGAAAACACTCTTCGAAATTATCGTCGGGCTTGCTCGACGCGAAGCACAGTACGAATCCAATTATGATCTTAATCACTTGCTTGGAATCCTGACGAATGTTGGCGATGCACTCGCTTATGCTCACACCCGAGGCGTGATTCATCGAGACATCAAACCCGAAAATATTATTGTCGGAATGTTCGGAGAGGTCACACTGATCGACTGGGGAGCTGCAAAAGTTTGGGGGATGCCAAACGACGGAGGCGAAGGCACAAAAGGCCAGCGAGGTGGCACTCCGCTGTACATGTCACCAGAACAAGTCACTGGCAATCGCATGGTTGACGAACGGACGGACGTTTTCAGTTTAGGCATCGTCATGTATGAGATGATGGCTCAACGTGAACCGTTTCGGGGAGCCGATATTGGAAAGACGTTTGATAACATCGTAAACGAAGACCCTACACCACCTCGACTGGCGGCTCCTCACCGCGTTATCCCTCAAACACTTGAAGCAATCTGCCTGAAGGCGCTGGAAAAGAACCCTAACGACCGATATCAATCCATGACTGCAATGATGAGTGCAGTTAATAAATTCAGGAATGATTCGCTCCTAAGAGACATCAGTTAACTCGTGAAATCCTCACCTAACAATCAGTGAGCCCGATCTCAACTATGGCGAACGAAAGCGATGATTCGAAACTTGAAAAAATAGATCAGAAGCTCCGCATTCTGGTTCTTTTTGCCGTATGTCAAGCAGGAATAACCGGTCTTTTGTTCGTCTACCTCGTTTTGGAAAACTTGATTCCATCCAATTCAACGCTGCTTTTACTCTCAATTGGGCTATGTATTTTCGCGTACCTATTTCGCAGTCGCATTCCCGGTTGGTTCGGCAATTTAAGTCGCTTCATTTTTGCTAACTTATTTGAAATGAGAAAATCAGATTCAATTAAAAAGTAGCGATCTCGAAACTTAACCAGGCCTCGCTGCGTCGTTTTAGCGGAAACTGTTCAATCCGATTGACTCACGCCTGATAAACTTCGATTGCCGGTTGCGACGGGGACATGATCCGTTGCTCAATTGCTTTTTGCGATAAAACCGATAACGCTTGGCAGCCTTCTTGGCCAAGATCCACCGTCCAATCATTCACGTAAAGTTCAACGTGGGCCATCAAGACTTCATCATCAAATTCTTGAGCGAATTTTCGCATCGTGGGTAACGTCTCATCACGATGCTCCAAACCGTAAACGATTGATGACCGAATGACTCTCTGAATTCGTGCTAACGTCTCTTTGTTTAAATCTCGACGCGCCAAAATTCCCCCCAGAGGAAGAGGAACACCAGTCTCCACTTCCCAACGAGTGCCTAGATCTTCAACTAAAAAGAGTCCTTCCTCTGCCCAAGTGAATCGCCCTTCATGAATACAGACTCCAAACTCAGCAGACTTCCCTTTCAGTGAAGGCATAATAGCAGAGAACACTTGGTGTTCTACTCGCGTTCTCTTTAACGCAATTGCCTCTCCGTAAAACAACTGGAACAACATCGCCGCCGTTGTAAATTCTCCTGGACACAAGGTACGGGTCCCCCCCGAAATGGCAAGAGCATCATCCGGAGAAGCCCCTTCATTCGCCGACAAAAGCAACGGGCCAACACCGAAACCGAGCGCCGATCCCGATGGCAAAACCAACGTTCGGTCAGAAAGAATGGCGGCAGCATGAAAACTTGCTTTCGCGACATCGAACCGATCTTGAAAAAGGCCTTCATTAAGTTGCTGTATATCCAGCAACTCGATCTGAAAGTCCAAACCAAGCAAATCAACCTTGCCGTTGAGGATCCCATGAAACGCAAAGGTATCATTTGGGCATGTCGAAATGGCCATTCGAATTTTATTTGAAGTTTGCATCATCGTTGCCGCTTAAGACCGGTCTTTATTCGCATTGACAAAATAGCACTGATGTACAGACACTCTAAGAATTATCCGATGAAACGAGAACGCATTCAACGTTCGAGGCAATCCATCATCAAACTGGTAGCCGCGTCCAAAGCCTCACGAATTTTCCAATTGCATTTGTCACGATCCCCTGCACGATTAGAGATCCCACGAACTAAATAAAAGGGAACACCGCACATTTTTGCGGCTGCCGCGACTGCAAACCCTTCCATCTCCTCAATAGCAGCGTCCGGAAAACGGCGCTGCCTCGCATCCACGTCACTACTCGTGTTGGCTGCTGCACAGACGGTTAGAACTTGACAGCGAGGACGATCAAAGTTTGCGAGGGGCAGAACATCTCCTATCACATCCTGTCCACCTCTGCCGTCCCATTGCATCCACCCCATCTCACCTGCGGTTTGATAATCTCGTCCGCTACCCGCTCCAATTCCAAAACACGCCACTTCACTTCCTATCACGGCTGTCCCAATGGAGACCCCTGTGGCATACGCTCCTGCAATTCCGACCAAGGCCACATTAGCTGGTTGATGTTGAGCGATTAATTCCATTGCCTTCGCCGCTGGAATAATTGGTCCAAAACCGCAAATTTCCACCACCACTTCGGCGCTGGAAATCCGATCATTAACAAACTCGTATTCCATCAAAGTTGGCACCAAAATCAGCCACTTCATTTTGTTCAGGGATGAGCTCATTTAAATTACTCTTCGCATGTTAAGACCAGTCATTTTCAAAATATAACAACCAACAATCTCTATTTAATCTTAACAAACCCTTCCGATTCCAACTCAATGCATCAGTGCGTTCGCTTAAGAAGAATCTGTTTTAGGACCTGCTCAGCCCTTTGCCAATTAGACGCCTCTCTCGCAGCCCAATAACTCATTAATGTCGCGAGACATAGCATCACCGCAAAACCGCTGGTCGCCTGCTTGATCCTAACCGATGAAATCTCAAGCAGTGTCACCACACTTCCTTCATTCCCCCCCAACAACAGTCCTGTACAACAAATCCCGTAAATAAAGGCAAGGACTAACATTAATACAGAAACAGATCGCATTGCCGACCAATCGTTAATTTGAAACAGAAAAATGGAGTACAGTAAATTCAAAAGACAGATCGACACCTGCAAGAAAAACCAATTAGGAATCTCATTTACTTGAAATAAATCTCCCCAAGTAATCAATTGAGTTAGAACAGGAATCAAATTTAACCCCGCGACGAAAACCAATCCGACAGCAAATAACTTTGCCAAAAAAAAACGATCCGCATTGGCCCGAGTTAATCGCTCTTCCCAGTTCTCTCCCTCGTTTGAATTGGAAGACTTTTCTTTCGTTGAACCCCCAAGCGATACGTTTAAATTTTCACGAATAATCGGTTCCTTGACACCCGCGGTTCCGATACGTTTCGACCTGGTTTTATCACCGCCCCCCCCGCTCACGAATGCTTGAGGTGAACTCGGGCCATCTATCCCCACTTGCTCGCCTTCAATTTCAACTTCTACCGCAGGCAATGTCTGGTGCGGCACAATGGACGAATGCTGTCTCGGTTTGGCAACAGGTAGACGAGACTGATTAGTAGCCTTTCGAGGCAAGTCTTTTTTAGGTAACTCTTTTGGCAGCGAAGCCACCGGTCTGGCTCCATGACCATCGATTTGTTTGTACCTCTCAGCTCGACATTCAACAGTTCGCCCCCCCTTTCTTTGGGCATCTAAAATCTCCGGGATGCGAATCATCGTGCCACATTCAGGGCACTTCACGACCTTACCGCAGCGAGTCATCGACGCATGCACGATGCAACCTTCGGGGCACCTAACTCGCAACGACATAGCACGCTCATTTAAAAAAGATTAATTAAAGGACCTCGACGCACCCAAAAGTATAACAAGCCCCAAGACGGTTCATCACAGTTTCCTCGCCGACACGACATCAACCAACGGACCGAGCAAACCAATTTGGCTCTCGTTTAATTAACTGGCTGAATTCCATGGGCTGTCAGCTTTCGCTTCTTCACTTCGAACGATATCGAATACAGCATCCACATAAGCGGGGGCCAGATGAGGATCAATCGAATCCCATTTTGGACTTTTTAACTCAGTCGCTCTAGCTTTGACACGCTTCAAAAATCTCCGAACCCCGCGAGGGCTTTTTAGGCGACCGTATCGATCAACACACATTTCAACACCCCCGTGATCGAAACCAGATTTCATTTCGGGTATCCGCGGCACCGGATCTTCAAAATTCACCCATCGAAAATGTTTTAATTTAACATGCTTGAGGTATTGTCGACTCGCAACTCGCGGGCATCCAAATGTATGAAGTTCGGCTGGTTGAGATTTTATAAACGAAAGCACACAACGGGATGCACAAAGAGTTGCCGCTGCCGCTCCAAGAGAGTGACCGCAAAACCAAAGCTGACGTTGATTCGCTTCCAACTCTGCTTCCACCGCAGGCCAAATCTCATCTGCCATTTGTTTAAAATCATCAATTACCCAACCAGTTGTCTCTGCCATTGCTGCAGGCAAGTCTCCAAGTTCAATCGCTTCATTTAACTCCCTGATCTCCTTCCCCCTGAACACCATCACCGCATCAAATTCATTCTGGAACCAAAAAACATCAACAGCACCGCCAGAGATGACCTTGCCGTCCGTAAATCCGAGTTTTCCAGCGATTGAATTTGCATCATGAAGAGGAAGATAACTTGCCAATGCCATTTCGCAAAACAGCAGCGATCTTCGCAAGACCGAAAGGTTTGAGATGGGGCCTTGATGCTGACTCTTAAAAAAAAAGTCTCCCGAAGTCTTCGTATTGAGACTCGCATTCTTCTCAGGAAGCTGAATTTCAGAAGATACCATTTCACAACCGAAGTAAGAAAATCAAACTCATACACACCCGCCACCAATTGCAACGCCATCGCCTTCGCCAATTTACCTTGCGGCGACTCACATCTCATTGCAGAACCGGCGGACTACCAAACGAACGCCTCGCACTGTCATCACTTCGTCTGCATTTCAATCGTACCGCACCAACCATCGGGAGGCTTGCCCTGAGACTGACCTATAAACTTCTCTAAAAACATTCTCAGCGAATCCTCAGCGTCTAGTATAGCCAATTCGGTTTCTAATCGCATCCATTCGCCCGCCCGAAACTGCTCCAACAGATTTTTCGAATGAACCAAATCTTCGTCCCCCAGTTCCGTTGCCGCGCAGACTTGGAAAACGTCAAACGAACCCTCCATTCCGAATGGCTGAAAGTTACCCATCCCGCGCACCGAAATTTCCTCAAAGAATTTAGAATCAGCTTTTAACGCCTCAAGCGTGCCCGCATCGATAAGAATTTTGGAATTGAGCCACTTCGTCATCCCTTCGAGCCGAGAGGCTAAATTAACGACTGGACCAAAAGCGGTAACTTTTACTTGATCACGCGTGCCAATCTTCCCCGCGACGGATTCGCCCGATGCAATTCCGATTCCAAACTGAAATCCACGATCGTCGCGATTAGTACTCCCAACTTCCTTTAGCCGGGCGTGGTTATCAACGTGTGAATGAATCGACAGTGCCGCTTTGACGGCAGATACCGCATTTTGTTCGCCGCCCTTGGGGGGAATAGGCCACCCCCAAAAACCCATGGCGGAGTCTCCGTGAAAATCTCCAATCACTCCACCAAAATCTAAAATATTTGATGTCGTAATCCCCAACGCCTCGCTAACTCGATCCAAAAGTTCCAACAAGTCATCCGACAGTTGCTCAGATGTTTTTGAAAACCCCCTCAAATCACAAAACAACACCGACAGGTCACACTCACGTGGCTGCAACACCTCCTCAGAATCGAGCACCGAAATCGCCTTCATCACCACCGGAGAAAAGAATGTCCGGAGACTCGCTTCCTGTCGCTCAAGTTTTTTCACGAGCAACAAATTCCTGAGCGAAGATCCGACCAGCTCACAGAATTTAAGATCGCCTTGAAAATCTAATTCCTGAGAAACAGAACTTAAACTGGAATCACGATCACCACGCTCTTTGCCGGCAACGTAAACTCCCCACCCGGGCGTTGCTGAACTTGAGATCGGCGACACAAAAGCCCAGTCATTTTCATAGTCGATCGTATATTTGGATTTCCCATCTTTACCATGGCTCCAAATGTGCAAAACCGACTCACTTGATTCAAGCGCCTGCTTGACAAGTGTCTCACTAGGCTGGAATCCGCCAGAACTCGCATCGCGACGATCCCATTGCATGATCTCAATCTCTGAATTTCCAAGCCGTTGAGTTTGAGAGGCCTCAACTACTGTGTCGAAGGTCTGGACAGACGCTGCATCTCGAACCCTTACTAGTCCAACCGTCGACGCCGACGCAATCCCCTGCATCAGCGTATTAACGATTTGAATTAATAAATCCTCATTGTCTGAGGCTGTCGCAATGACCGTTGGCAACCGGCTCAACACATCGATCCGGCGATCAACATCACGATACGGAACTTTCCGCAAGTAATCAGCTGAAAAGGTTTTTTGACTAATCGGATCCGGCGCGTCTAACGACGCAAATGCCTCTTCAACTGCAATCGTAAATTGAGTTTTGCCAATGACAAAATGTTCGCCTGCGCCTAATTCGAAACATTCTTCGGACTTGCCGTCGTAAAAAACCGGGTTCGAAGAACTCTTAAGCTTTTGAATACGAACTCTGTCCCCCGCCAAGCAAAGGGATATATGTACCCGAGAGATTTGACTATCCCAAGGAACACGGTAGGTCTCTGTTGCCCGACCCACGAAAATCTCACGCTCTGGTATTCGTCGCCGCCAACGAGAACCGACCTCGGCTCCCTCTGCAATAAGTTCCAACATGTTTTTCCTGTTCCGCGTTTAGAGTCTGCATTGCTCAAACGCACTTACCCAACCAACGTATCGGCACGAATCACGGGCTTGAAAGCACAATCTTATTCAAGAAAAAAAAGCAGACTCCAACAATCGCTAATCCTAAAAACACAGCCAACAATTGCAATCGCCCGGAATGAAATCCTCGCGTCGCATGGTCTAACCGCAAATACGTAAACGACAAACCAAGCAGCAACAGCAAGCCAGAAAATACGATGGCCAAGCCAAGGATGCGATTTCGAATCAATCGACGAGTTTCCAGTTCAGCCCCACCTTCAGAACCAACAGCTTCTCCAGCCTGCTCAGATGCTTGCAAACTAAGAGGCTTGCCAGTGCGTTTGCCTGCGGATTTGACCGGCTCCACCGCGTTGGCGGAACCGGCCCATGTCCAACCGAGGAAAATAACAAACACCACCAAGATTCTCATCGAGCACCAACATCTGCCCGAAGAACATTCTTTTTGCCGATTCCCGCTTTGAAGTAATATCGTCGTCAAATTTTTTCCGATTGCAATTAATCCAGTTTTAAAGCCACCACGAAGCAAACCGTCAGTTGGCTGACCTTACACTCTGAAGGTCACATATTTCCACCCGTTTTTTCGTATCGAGCCAAGGTGCTGACAACTGCACAGATAACGAAATCACCACGGCCCAAATACACACCGCAGTGAATGGAATCGACAAAAGGTAACCCAAAAATACCGCCCAAACCATGCAGAGTAAAATTGCAGAGATGCTTAACCGCGTCCTTCGGACAGGGTCACATTGCCTCCACCAACGCATTCCCCCAAAGAAACAAGTGAAGAAAAACATATAAGCAGCCAATGGCCCCAAGCCAGCCAGCAAATCCCACCCTTGACCAAAAGGGCGAGACGTCTCGAGTGACAAGGTCGTCAAATCAATATAAAACCAACTGGCTGAAAAAAACGCAGACACACCAAGCAACATCCCTAATCCCATCATCTCCAAATAACGCCATCGCGATTTCTGCGGTCGCCAATCCCAATGCTTGGTGACCATCAGTACCGCCCAGCACCCCATTACACTCACCAAAGTCAGCCAAGTGTAATTCGCCCAGTTCTCTATCGATGAACCCCAGGGACCTCCCTCAAGAACCCCCGTGACCATTGCAAATCCAAGTAGATTTAACACGGCACAACTAAAGGCGGCGATGAGCATCGAACCGATCAACTCGGTAAACCGGTCTATCGAAGGACGACTCAGCAACCACTGACGAAGGTACGGACTTTCTTCCGATTGTCCAATTTGCATAAGCCAGCGCGATGACAAACCCAGCTTTTTCGCAATCGAATATCGCAACAAATAGTAACCAAGATAAAGCCCACCCATGGACAACATCAACGGCAACAGCCACTGTGAGTTTTGGATCAGGATAATCCCAGCAATGATCAACATCACCATCTTGATCGGTGTAGAAAAGTTAGCAGTTTCCCACCACAACGTAAATTTCGCTAATCCCCTATGAAGCACCGCTGCAATTGGCTCATCGCCTTGAACATCGCCCAAGGGATTACCCGATGTATTTCGCTCGAGCGTCGCAGCAGTCTCCGATTCCATTCGATTTGCGACCGAAAATGCAGTCTCTTTCGAGCTCGCCTGCTGAAAATCGCCAATAATTGCCTTCGGCAACTTATCGACCAGTTCTGTCGTTTTTGTCCGATTGGGCTTGGTTGACTGCCGATTTGGCTTGTCCGAATCCGGTTGGACAAGTGAGCCGATCGAGTGTTGCGAAACAATCGAATCACTCCGCCAGGCTACGTCCGGCCACGGTAGATCCGCAGCCATCTCGGAGATACTTCGATATCGATCCTCAGGATCCTTACGCAACGCCTTAGCCACTACCTTTCGAAAACGAATCGGTACTGCTGACACATCCGGCTCTGCAGTCAGATGCTTCATAATGATTTCTTGAGCGCTTTCACCATCAAAAGGCACTAAGCCAGTCGTCAACTCAAACAGGATAATCCCCAAAGCATAGAGATCTATCTCTTTACCATAAACGCCTTTGCCAATCTCGGGAGCCATGTAGTGAAACGTACCCACCGATTCAGTTTGTCCCGAACGTCGACTACAGGAAATATACTTCGACAGGCCGTAGTCTCCTATCTTGATGACCTGTTCATGAAGATCACAAAAAATATTACCCGGCTTTAAATCACGATGCACGATTCCGTTCTCATGCAGATAGGACACCCCCGAAGCAGTCGAAGCAAACCAGGATTTAACATCGTCGTCTTTCAGACCATTTTGATTCGCTTCCAGCACATCCCGCAACGACGGGCCGGGAACATACTCCATCACAACCCAGCTCTCGCCTTCACCTGTGGTTCGAATATCCCAAAGCGAGATCAGGTTAACGTGCTTCATGTTCAAACACTGACGCACACCCCTCAACTCAATATCCAAATTACGTTGAATTTTTTTCAACGCGACCTCTTTACCTGCGTCATTAAGCGCAAAGTAAACTTCACCAAATCCGCCGATACCAATCCCGCGTTTGATGGTGTATCCTTCGAGCGGAGTAGCTCCGCTGGGATAAGTAAACTTCATTGGCGCCTCCCAACCATGTCGGCTGGCTGCTTTGAGCTAACATTTAAATTTCGTTGTTTTTCTAGCCTAGCCGCAACACTGCCTGCTTGTCTAGGTTTCACAATGGATTGGCAATTTTTGTGTTCACAAGCTGGCTCCCCTCAGAAGGGCGAACCGCTTTCAATCTTCACCTTGGCCAATTTTGGCTTTGAGCAGCAAAGCCCAACCATCAGTCCAGAACGTTTCAAGCATCGCCTTGCTATCGAGAAATCAAACAGGCTCAAGTGTTATAGAAAAATCGTCACCAACGATACGGGAATCCAGCTCAATCGCTGTCTCCCTGGATACCAACTTACCATCAACCTCCATCGACTGCTTCGATCGGCAAAACCATTGCCCCGATCTCTCAAACAACATTAGGTTCTCACCCCAGGTTGGGCAGTAAACATGGTTCAATCGATTTGGGCCCAAGATAATTGAAGTCATGGGAAGTATGACGGCATCGGCCCAAGGCACAGACCGGTGGCGGGAAACGAAATCAAGTCGCGCCGTTTTACTCAAAGCATGTGTTTGACAATAAGCTAGTTCGACCCCCCCCTCGAAAGCCAGCTTCTGCCCATTTTTTAGAACAACCTTTGAATCCAAATCGACGCCGCCGATCGAGATATTGCCGATGGGCTCTAAAACATGCCCCCCTTGGACTCGCTCAACATTAGCATGGTGGCTGCGTAAATCCCCCTGAATCCCAATATCAACTTTTGCACTATCGATCGCTTGTCCCACCGAGCTGACACGACCGCCACAAACGAGATAGCCACCGACGCCATCAACCCAGAGAAGAAACTTTTTTCCAGAACTTTGATTATTCATGGGCCTTATCCTATCGGACGCGCCCTGTTCGACAACCACTTTTTTTCCTGCAGAACCCACCATTGTCGAATCCAACTGCCTTCTGGTTTTTTTCTTAAGACGTGCTCTGCACTCCCGCCCCGCTTCGAAAGCAACTTGGTTGGTTGGGGCAATATGCAGAATCTGCTTACAACTTTGACTAACGTCACCCCATTTACATTGGAGCGCATATGCCTCAACGTCGGTCACATATCTTTTCATTTGCCTTTGCCGATTCTTTAATGCGGAAATCTTGCCTGCAAGAAAAGGCAAATCTGGCCGCACAGTTTTTGCCTTCTCCAACTCAGCAATAGATTTCTTAAACTGACCTCTTGCAGCGAAACGGTTTGCCGCATTTAAACATTCGGAGACCGTTTTAATGTTATCGATCCGCCAGTCCATCACGCGACGACGCCCGAGAACTTCAATGCAACTCAAAGCGAAAACCGGTTCACCACGCACCAGCGAGGCATCTGCGGATTCGATGGTCAGCTCAATTAGTTGATTCTTCCTTCCGCGCGCCTCTTCTCCAAATTCTTGCAAATTAAGCTTTGCAACCTCGTCGAGATCCTTCCAGGCCACGCAAAATTGCCCCGTCGACACCGATGCCTCAGCTCGATCCAGCAAGGCGCCTGCAAGTTGTCGCGCCAGAGAAAGCTTCTTGCTCTTCTTACGTATCTCGCCGCGTTCGTAGCAACGCACCGCCCTATCCAGGTCACCCCTTCGAAGTGCCTGTTCTGCAGACTTAATTTTTGAATTCCACTTCATCAAAGGTCGTCTCCCGGAAGAAGCTCAAGACGCAAATAAAAAGCGGGACAGCTGGTTCGTGAACCTGCTGCCCCGCTTTCATTAATCAAAAATTGAACCAGCTGAGACATCCAACTCAAGACGAGCTAGTTAACCACCAAGTCAGCTTCAGATGATTCGTCAGAAACATCTCCACTACCTGCTTCTTTTGCATCAAAATAAGCGTCCATGTCGTTCAGCACATCCGAGCTTGGAGTAATTGAATCATCATTTACTGGAATCTGCCCGAAGTACTTTGGAGCGATATTGTAATACTCTTCGTCTGCTGAAATCCGAGCATCAATGTCGTCTAACATCTCACGTGTTTTAGACAACTGACTGTTATCCAGCTTTATCTGAGTCGCGGTAGCGATGACTTCGTTCATACGATTCCGAGCCGTTAAATTCTCAATTTGCAATTCCAATTCGCGTTGCTGAGATTTTGCTTCGGCCAGCTTCACATGGGCGGCAGCCAAAGATTCCTTGCGAAGATTCAAAATCTCGCCCTTCTTCTCAAACGTTTTTTCAGCAGTTTGATAGAGCGTAAATCGATGCCTTAAATCTTGTTTGACACGTGGCAAATCATGAGCCTTTCCCCGTGTATCAACGTAAACCTGACCGCCAGATTCAACGTGCGAGCGAAGTGCCATCATTTCGTCATAACTCTTCTTCAACATTTGCTCATGAGACTCAAGATCTGCCGCCAGCCGTTTTACTTTGACTTGTTCCTTGGAAATCTTGTGAACCATGCCATGAATTTCTGGACCAATTTCGTCCAGTTGAATTTTGGCGGCATCTAACTGATAGGCAACAGGAACTTGATCCTGAGCTGCTGTTCTGACCTTGGTTACCGCCGTCTTTGCGTAAGGGATTAACTTCCCACCAAACAGCAATCCACCAATCACAACTACACCCGCGACCCCAATGGCCAATTTTTTAAACATATTCCGCTCTCCTGAACTTTTGTTGGATGAACCGGCGTTCGTTACTAAAACACTTTTGGCTAACGAGCCTGATCGCCGTTGTAGGTTGTTCGCCCATGCAGTTCGGATCTTTGGAAAATTTAGAAATATTTTCAAAAGCCTGCTGCCGCACCACCCTGCTGATTTGTTTATTCCTGCTCCGATTTCCGCTTTCAGGCGTGTTTTAACTATTTTCCTGACTTTTATTCGCAAAAAAATGCCGATTCTTAGAGCCAAGACGACGAATTTTGATCATGTCACGAACTGCCCGCCCGATAGCTTTTGCGCCCCCACCAAACTTACGGTGATGCAAATCAAGCTCTGAACCAAAGCCTTGTCTTTGTCGATACTGGACCGCGTCAATGAAAACGCTCATTAAGTCAATCTGGTTCTCTCGCGATCTTGCTTCGGCCACTCTATTGACCCTAATAATCCTGGCAGCCTTCTGGATCCTCTTGCTGCCATTAAACCAAACCGTGCAGAAAACTTTTTTGGCTCGGTTTCATCTCGCCTCATCCAGTTTTCCAATTTGGGCAATGCAGCAACCCATTCCCTCAATGTACAACTTCGAAAATAGGGTTTGGATCAGCCCAGTACCGATTACACAAAGCGAATTGAATCAAGCGTTCAGCAAAGGCAATAACTCAAACACCCGAATCGGTCTACCGGCTACCCACCTGACCAACCTAAAGACCATTGAAACGGAACAGATCAACCACTTTCCAACACGGGCATTTACCTTTGGCAAAACCCGCTGGATCCTCAAACAGCAATCCGAACCCCGGTACTACTATTTAAGCTCGCGTTACCGAGATGTTGAACATAACTCGGCTTTTCGTCTTTCTCCAATTTCAGAACGTCAGTTTGGAGTCACACGACTGGAGCCGTTAAGTGACTAACCAGACCACCACACAAGAACCTTCACGATCGGTCGGAAACTTTCAGAACGGCGATAACAACGGCGATTATGGAAGCGACCATTTATCACTCGTGCTCCCGATCTACCGTGTAGTGACGCTAACAATTATTGCGTCAATGATTTGGAAGTATGCTTACTTTATTCCAATTTTTCAAAGCTACGCACAACTGGAAATAATCGATCCGTTCTTTCCACGCCCTTTCACCAGCCTCTACGTCTTAGCAGGACTTTACCTTGCACCGATTGCCTTCGGGATCATTGCCTTATTCACACGCAGTGTCACGCTTTTACGAGTCCAGGCATTCCTCACACTGGCTTGCATGTTCGGGCTTTGTATTCACCAGGGAAGCTACAACGATGTTACATTCGTAACTTGCCTTTGGGTTTCTCTTTGGTGCGTTTGGTACACGCTGAAACTTAACGAACCGCCTGAGGAACTCCTTAAAAAATCTCAGAGGTTTAGTTTACTCATCATTTCATTAATTTTTCTCGGCGGAGCAGCCGGAAAATGGACTCCAGGTTACTGGTCTGGAGAGGTAATCTATGAAATCTACTTTAGCCATCGGGATTTTTGGTTTTTCAATTTCCTTCGCAACCAACTTGACTCCGAGTCACTACGGAATGTTGCAACACTCTATTCGAGAGTAATCGTACTCTCCGAAACAGCTTGCGCGTGTCTTTGGTTGCTCAAACCTAAGCATGGCGGCATGATCGCAATTGCGATGCTATTGGGAATCACATTCCTTTCAAACCTACTTCTTCTCTCAGTTACCTTCTGCTTAATGGGACTGGCAATCGTAGCAATAGAAACGCCCCGCTGGAAAGCAACGGCAACGAATCCATAAAATCCAGCGTGCTTTTTAGATAGACAGAAACGTCTGCAGAAAACGGCTGAATCGAAGTCAGCGCATAAAAATGGCGGTAAGGCCCCTTTTGGCATCCCGCCAACCCTTACCGCCAAAAGCTTGCTCAATGCTCCCCAGCTCAAACAAGCTCTTTAAAAGTTAGGTCGCATTCCCGTAATGTCAAAGCGGGAATCCCCCCGAAATCATTAAAAGCCTGAAATAAACGAAGAAGATTGTTTATCTGTTCCTTTGGCACACTCAGCAGTCCGGGAAGCTACTGATCGCGGGAAATTAGCGGACCAGCAGGAACGATTAAAGAAGGCTTGAAACCGCCCGGGCACAGGCAGGCAATCACTTACTTCACCTGCAAAAATGCGGGGCTATTGCGAAATATCCCAGTCGAGTCCGATGTCGAAATTGGTGGCCGAGTGCGTAACCGCGCCAACGCTAATTCGCTCTACACCAGTTTTGGCGATTTTAACGATTGAGTCCAAATTGACGCCTCCAGAAGCTTCCAAGATTATCTTCGGAGCTGTTTCGTTGCGGATTTCGACCGCCTCTCTTAGTTGCTCGTTACTCATATTATCCAATAACACGATGTCGCAATCCGTTTTTAGGGCAACTCGTAATTGTTCAAGTGTATCAACTTCCAATTGCAAGACTGTCTCTTTGCCACTGGGTAATTCGGCAGCATGTTCGCCAATCCAGTTTTTCGCATTCTGAATTGCGACTGGAATCACCTCGCCCTCCTCGCGAACCTGAGTCCGAAAGAATGCCAAGTGATTGTCTTTAATCATGATTGCATCGTAGAGCCCCATGCGATGATTTCTGCCACCACCACAAGCGACCGCGTACTTCTCCAACCGTCTCCAACCTGGCGTCGTTTTGCGAGTATCCAACACACATGCAGAGGTCCCGCTGATTTTATCAACAAACTCATGCGTCAACGAACTTATACCCGACAGGCGGCACATGAAATTCAAACAGGTTCGCTCCATCGTTAAAATGTCGTGGGCCAGTCCACTCATTACTCCGATCGTTTGTCCCGCATCGACTTGTTCACCATCGTTAACATGCACCGTCAATTGAATGTTAGGCGCCCACTGCTGCAAAGCAAGTTTCACGACTTCGATTCCGCAAATCACTCCCTTACTTCGACTTACAAAAGCCGCCTTTGCATGAACAGAGTCCGGCACAATCGCAGCGGTCGTGCAATCCACACCCGCTTCCAGATCGGCAGCGTTGAGATCTTCCAGAATCGCCATTTCGATCAATCGCAGGCAATCTTGTCGCGTTGACTCAGAAAAATTTGGGGCTTCCTTCATCAAAACAATCCTAGTTCAAAACATGTCAAATGATTATTGCCAAACGTGAATCGACTCTAGTCAACTGAATCCAATCTTCGCTCAATTCTTTGATCACTGACGATCTATGCAAAGAGTCAAAACTGCCGTTGCTTTTCACTGTTTTAGTAATCAGTGACTGCCTGTTTCGCCACTCAAAAAATCTTCGATTCTATTTTTAATTTGATCGCGAATTTTTCGAAACTGCACCAACTTTTCGTTATCCGAACCGGTCGCATCCGCAGGATCCTCAAACGGCCAGTGAAGCGTCTGCTTCACCCCTGGGAGCACAGGACAAGCCTCTTTTGCATGATCACAGACAGTTACGGCCAAATCAATTTCTTCACCAACAAACAGATCTACCGATTTGCTCTCAAGTCCATCAATCGAAAGTCCAAGCTCTTCAATCGACTTTAAAGCCAAAGGATGCACATAGCCGGAAGGTCGCGAACCAGCAGAAACCGCAACCCATTGCGAATCCCCGGCGTTCTGCCAAATTGCCTGAGCCATTTGCGAACGGCAGGAATTCCCCGTGCACAAAATCAGTACCTTTTTCATCTTAGCTTCCTAATCAATCGATAACGAGACGCAGGTCAGATTCAACAGCGACTCAATGAGACACTCGGTGATTACTCCAACCGAGATAATTTAACAGTCGAAATACATGCAAAATTCGTAGGGATGTGGACGAGAACGAATCGCTTCAATTTCGTTTCTCGTCTTAAAAGAAATCCAAGTGTTGATTACATCTTTTGTAAACACATCTCCCCGCAAAAGGAATTCATGATCCATTTGCAATGCATGAATAGACTCCTCAAGTGACCTTGGCGTTTTGGGCACATTCCTTGACTCTTCGGGAGGCAAGTCATATATGTCCTTATCGAGCGGATTGCCGGGATCAAGCTTGTTCTCAATTCCATCAATGGCGGCCATCGTAATCGCAGCAAAGGCGAAATACGGATTACAACCACCGTCGGGACACCGAAACTCAATTCGCTTGCTTGCGGGATCGTTGCTGTACATCGGAATCCGACACGCCGCAGAACGGTTTCGCTGGGAATAGGCAAGATTCACCGGAGCTTCGTACCCCGGCACCAATCGTTTATAGCTATTGGTTGTTGGATTGGTCAGCGCTAAAAGTGCAGGAGCATGTTTCAGTATCCCACCGATCGCATGCAATCCCATCTGGCTTAAGCCAGCGTAACCATCACCACCAAACAATGGACAACCGTCTTTCCAAAACGAGAGGTGAGTGTGCATGCCCGAACCCGCATCACCGAAAATCGGCTTTGGCATAAACGTCACCGTTTTGTTGTGACGGAACGCAACGTTCTTAACGACGTACTTGTACATCATCATGCGATCCGCCATCTGAACCAATGGCCCAAATTTCAGATCGATTTCTGACTGACCGGCCGTTCCAACTTCGTGGTGCTGACACTCGACTTCAATGCCACAGTCAATCAGCGTCTGCATCATTTCCGTCCGCAGATTCACCATTTGGTCGGCGGGAGGGCAGGGGAGATATCCTTGCTGATGACGAATCTTGTAACCTAAATTAGGGTTCTCTTCTCGACCGCGATTCCACTGGGCTTCAACACTGTCGAGGTGATAGAACGCAGCATCTGGTCGTTGATCGAACCGGACGTTATCAAAAATGAAAAACTCTGCTTCCGGGCCAAAACAAGCTGTGTCCGCAATCCCTGTGCTACTCAGATAGCTGGCCGCTTTCCTTGCGACAAATCGAGGATCCCGGCTGTAATTTTCATGCGTGATCGGATCGACAACATCGCAGATGAGATTCAAGGTGGGTAACGCGGCAAATGGATCAATGAAATTTGTTTCCGGCCGCGGGATCAATAACATGTCGCTTTCGTCGACTTGTTGCCAACCTCGGACACTCGAACCATCGAAGCCGAGTCCATTCTCAAAAATTGATTCTGAGAGCGCGCTGACAGGGATGGTGGTATGCCCCCAATGACCTAAAAAATCGACAAAACGCAAATCAATCGCTTTGACGTTCGCCGATCGACAAAACGCGATTACCTCTTTAGGAGTCAAAGCTTGACCTTTCACGCATTGAAAAAATTGCTCCCGACCAACTCGGGAAATAAAATTTCTTTTTTTTGACGGGCTAAAATCTAATCCCGAGAACTGACATTTCAAAAATTCAAGCCATAAAGCTAAAAGCAATCTTCGTGCCACAATCGTAAAGATTGTCTCAGTGATCAAGAACCTGCCATAAAACGACTTTTCCGGTTCCCTCACCTCCAGAGACCATTTTCACTTGCACAGATAATGCCCAATCCGTGCCTCGAATTCAAGCAGCGTTGAATTAATTTCCAGCAGGCTCCAACCGCCAAAGCCGAGCCAGAGTTGATTTCGGTACTATAAATAGAGATTTTTAATTGTTAAGATCTCACACTGCTGTGCCTCGGTCAGTACAAGATTCGGGAGAATTGCGTTTTTCACGCAGCCTACCGCCTCAAAATTAGCTGCTGCCCCTTGCCCAGATCACACCTAACGATGATTACTTCTCCTGCATCATGGGAACGATGCCGAGGTGATCCGACCAATGAATCAAGAGTTTATGGAGCTAACACCAGAATGAGCAAATCGAAACTTGAGTACATTTGGCTTGACGGCTACAAGCCTACCCAGAGTCTTCGCAGCAAAACAAAAATTGTCGCTGACTTCAGCGGCGAATTGGCGGACTGTCCTGAGTGGTGCTTTGATGGCAGTTCGACAGAACAGGCTGAAGGTGGAGCATCTGACTGTCTTCTCAAGCCAGTCGCCATTTTCCCGGATCCTGAGCGGTTCAGTGGCTTCCTCGTCATGTGCGAAGTCTTGAACGCAGATGGCACGCCGCATGACTCCAATGGTCGAGCGACAATCGAAGACGACGACAACGATTTCTGGTTCGGCTTCGAACAAGAGTATTTCCTCTGGGACACCGAGACCAACAGCCCTCCAGGATTCCCAACCGGTGGTTACCCGGGGCCCCAGGGGCCCTACTACTGTTCGGTAGGCGCCAAAAACGCTCACGGTCGTCACATGATCGAAGAACACCTCGACGTTTGTCTGGACGCCGGAATCAACGTAGAAGGAATCAACGCCGAGGTTGCCGCTGGTCAGTGGGAATTCCAATGCTTCGCCAAAGGAGCAAAACAAGCTGGTGACCAGATTTGGGTGGCTCGCTACCTCTTGGAGCGAATCGGCGAAAAATATGGACTCGCAATCGAGTACCACCCGAAACCTTTGGGCGATACCGACTGGAACGGTTCTGGAATGCACGCCAACTTCTCAAACACGACTCTCCGTGAATGTGGCGATCAGTCTGTCTACGAGCAAGTTTGCAAAGCATTTGAGCCACGAGTAAGTGAACACATTGCTGTTTACGGCGCGGACAACGACCAACGCTTAACCGGTAAACACGAAACCCAGTCGATCACTCAGTTTAGCTACGGCGTCTCTGATCGGGGAGCGTCTATTCGCATCCCGGTTGGCACCGTTACTAATGGCTGGAAGGGTTGGCTGGAAGATCGCCGACCTGCTTCCAATGCCGATCCCTATAAAGTTGCTGCCGAAATCATCAAAACTGTCAAAGGAGCGTTGGTGACAGTTTAGCTTGGCGTGATCGATTGATTCAAATTTACGATGTGGATCAACGAGCAACTAAAATAACGAAAAGCTGCTGCCCCCTTCGGGCAGCGGCTTTTTTTACGCATGCGATCAAAGTACACAATTCCCCAAAGTATCTGCCAAGACCGCTCAAACAAATTCTCCCAACCGTCCATTGACCCACTGCCAGCAAAGGTTCAAATAACTGGATGAACACTCCCAATCCAATTCCCAAGCGAGATCCGTCCAACGATCGCGATTGGTTTGACCTAGCAACGCACTGGAAATTACGAAGCGATACAATTTATCTAAATCACGGCTCGTTTGGCCTGCAGCCCAACGTGGTGCGGCATAACCGACGTGGCTGGATTGATAGACTCGATGAACAGCCGATGGATTTTTATCTTCGGCAGATGGAGAGTGCTCTTTTCGAAGCACGGGCATCGATTGCAAAATTTGTGGGCACCAGCGCTGCCAACCTCGTTCTGATTGACAACGCAACCTATGCCATGAACATCGTGGCCAACAGCTTCTCCCTTAACCCGGGAGATGAAGTTCTGATCAACGACCATGAGTATGGAGCGGTTCACCGAATCTGGCAGCGAGCTTGCGATGCTGCGGGGGCAAAACTCGTATCTGCGACTTTGCCCGATTCGTTTGAATCCAAAGAGCAAATCTTAGATTGTCTAACGCAGTCTGCTACGAGCAAGACCCGTCTGCTGGTGGTAAGTCATATAACCTCCGCGACTGCCTTGATCATGCCAATCGAAGAAATCTGTGACACGTTCCACAACCAAGGGATCGCCGTCTGCGTCGACGGGCCTCACGCCCCGGCTCACGTCGAACTATCAGTAGAGAATTTAAAATGTGATTTCTACACTGCCAGTTTACACAAGTGGCTATGCGCTCCCCTGGGTAGCGGTTTCCTTTACGTCCACCCGCGTTTCCAAAACACAATCCAACCTCCGGTGAAAAGCTGGGGACGCCTACTGCCTGCCATTCCTGAAACGTGGGACGAAGAATTCACTTGGATTGGCTCACGTGACCCAAGTCCATTTCTATCGGTTCCGCAGGCGATTGGCTGGATTCAGGACATCGGCTTAGATAATTTCCGCGAACGAGTGGGCTGGCTGGCAAGCTACACCGAGAACTGTTTGCGTGACCTCTTCAACACTCAACCTATCGGCGACCGGAACAACGGATGGTACGGAGCAATGACCCACGTCCCCCTACCTCCTGGGGACTGGAGTGGTCTACAGAAACAACTTTGGGAACAGATTGGAATCGAAGTTATGATCATCCAATTCAAAGAACGCTGGTATGTTCGCGTCTCTCATCACCTCTATAGCAATCAGACCCAAATCAACACTTTCATCAAAGCCATCTCTAGAATGACTACTTAAGTGAGTCGACGCACATAAAAGCTGCTTACTGGCCAATTTTCAGGCGGAAGAAAAAGGCTGTCCCAGCCACCACATGTCCCCTAGAACCCAATGTTTAACTGACCTAGTGACCACCTCCTGTCGCTGCAATCGCACCTAGGCAATATTTGTTTTGAAGATAATCTCTCGATTTGTTCGAATCGCATACCGCAAAACGCTTTTTTGTTCATAATGACGACATGTGGCCAGATAAACCCCAAACCGAACAGCTAATCGTCCGAGCCAAAGATGGCGACGCGTCCGCGGTAAACCATTTGATGGACCGCCATCGCAATTCGCTTCGGCAATTGATACGGATGCGATTAGATAACAAAATTCAAAAACGTATTGATGTCAGCGACGTCGTTCAGGACGTACTGATTGAAGCGAATCGGCGTCTGGATCGCTATCTTGCCGATCCTGTAATGCCCTTTCATCTCTGGCTACGCCAGATTGCAAAAGATCGAATTATTGATGCCCACCGTCGACATCGTGTTTCGGCAAAGCGTTCGGTAGATCGTGAACAGCAACTCTGCGCTCCGCGAGGCTACGATAAATCTTCTATTCAATTGGCGTCCATCCTTGGCGACGCAAGACTGACTCCTGCTGCAGCGGCGCTTCAGCGAGAGATGGCAAAGAAAGTGGAGGCCTCGATTTCACAACTCGACCAGAAGGATTGTGAAATTATTGTGATGCGTCACTACGAACACCTGACCAATCAAGAAATTGGTCAAATCTTGGAATTATCCGAGCCGGCCGCGAGCATGCGTTACCTACGAGCAATTCGAAGATTAAAGTCGGTTATGCAGGACGGCCAGAACTCGATCGAACATTAGCCATACCCAAACCAAAATTTCGTGACTCAGAAGTACCAGGAAAATCAGGAAGACGAAGCCGAGATGAGACTCGCGGTGCTCGTCACTGAATTAGCCGATCAAGCTAATCAGGGAAAGCAGGTAAGCCTCGAGGAGGCTTGTCTTAAAAATCCGGAATTCGAGACTGACCTTCGAGAGCTTTGGGGCACGATCATCGTGACTGAAGCAGCGGCGAAAGAGCAAAGTCAGTTTTCGTCGTCGACGCGAGAATTAGCGATTCCGCAACTCGAGCTCCCCTGCGACTTCGGCAACTACCGCCTCGAAGAGGAAATTGGTAGAGGCGGAATGGGAATCGTTTACCGGGCATCCCGACTCAGTGACGGCGAACTGGTCGCGATCAAAATGATCCTCAAAGGTGACTTTGCAAGTGATACCGATCGCCAGCGATTTGAAGCCGAAGCCGACGCCGCCTCGCGACTCAATCACCCCAACATTATTCCAATTTACGAAATTGGAGAACATCAGGGACGCAGTTTTTTCTGCATGAAACTGATCACGGGTCAATCACTTTCAGAGCGATTATCCCGTGGACCTCTGCCGCCGATGCGGGCGGCAAAGATCATGAATGAGATCAGTGATGCAATTAGCTTCGCTCATCAAAACGGAATATTGCACCGGGACCTCAAGCCGTCCAATATCATGCTCGACGATGACTGGACCGCTTACGTTGCCGATTTTGGATTAGCCAAAGAAGCTGACGGACGAACCAGCCTCACGCGAACTGGAGCGATCCTGGGGACTCCATCGTACATGTCGCCTGAACAGGCAACGGGACACCGCGGGGAAGTGGGAATCACCAGTGACGTCTACAGTTTGGGAGCAGTGCTTTACCATTTGCTAACTGGACACCCACCTTTCATGGGCTCAACCCCGGTCGAAACGGTATTAATGGTTCTCGAACAGGACCCTGTTGCCCCGCGTGTGCTTAATCGGCGTGTCGATCGCCGACTCGAGAACATCGCCATGCAATGCCTGCAAAAGCCTCAAGATCTTCGCTACAGCAGTGCGACCGATCTGCGGAACGATTTGCGGGCATTTTTGAATAACGAATCCGTCGCCGCAAGCGAAGGAAAATTTGGCCAAATCATTGGTAACGTCTTCCGGGAAACGCATCACGCGGTAATTCTTGAAAATTGGGGGCTGATTTGGATATGGCATAGCATGGTTCTGTTTGTTGCCTGCATGGCAACTTATGCCCTCCAACTATACGGCGTCGACTCCCCGTGGGCCTACGGCGTAATGTGGACTTTTGGCCTGGGAGCCTGGGCAGTCGTCTTCTGGTTCGTTCGACGCAGAATGGGTCCGGTCACCTTCGTCGAACGTCAAATTGCACATGTCTGGGCCGGAGCGATGTGCTGCGTTGCCTTCATTTTTCCTCTTGAGGTTCATTTCGATCTGGAACGCCTCAGCATGGCCCCCCTGTTAGCGGTGTTTGCGGGGATGGTTTTTCTTATCAAGGCCGGCATTCTATCCGGATCTTTCTATATCCAAGCGATCACGCTGTTCGTTACAGCAATTATCATGGCAGTCTTCAGTTCGATCGCGATGCCTTTGTTTGCCTTTGTTTCAGCCGGTTGTTTCTTTTTCTCCGGCCTGAAATATTACCGGCGACGAAAAAAGCAACTCGACAGCCGAATGGGTTAAGCACCAAATAGCTGCCGGATTAACCCCTCGCCAAGCCTCGCAGAGTTCGCGGCAACCAAGTTTCGTCCCCTCTTGTTTAACGAGGTGGAAAGTTGACGCACGAACTCTTTTCTTTTCATGGTGTTTTTTTTCAACACGCGGGCGCCCGTGTTTCAATACGTCTGCAACGGTTGTAGCAGATGCTCTACGCGACCAGCGCTAATTTCGGTTTAACCCGACCCTAACCCGCAGCCTCAACGAAATAATTCGTTTTTATTTAACCCTTAAAGTTTGACTAAATCTAGTCGTGACTTAGGTTTCTAGTGAGTTGAGAGAACGACTAATTTGTTCTCTAAATTCACGCCAATTCGTTACGCCGGATTGGCAATCCTGCACGCTTTTGAAGAAAGCAATTTGATAACGTGGGACAGCTGACAGTCGCAGGAAAAGTGCTCATCCACTTGGTCAGCCCGGCCCTTTTTTAATTTAGAACCTTTTGGTTCAGATGCCCATACGGGCACGTCAAATCCGTCGGAGGAAAGACAAGATGAAGAAGTTTATTAACAAAATCGAAAAGTTCATGAAGTCGGAAGATGGCCCAACAGCAGTTGAGTACGCCATCATGCTTGCTTTGATCGTTATTGTTTGCCTAACAGCTATCCAAGCTGTTGGTACAGCTGCAAACACAGCGTTCCAAAACATTGGTTCACAGATCAGCGGTTTGCCGTCGAACTAGTTTGGGGTCTGCCATCAGGTAGACTTTGCTAAATCATTAGCCCCTCAGCTCTTCGAGCTCAGGGGCTTTTTCCACGTTAAAACCGCATCATGGACAAGGTAACAGTTTACGAACGGAATTCATTCAAAACCTCTATTTGGATCGAGAAAATCAAATGGAATGGTTCGTCACAATTGGAACGTTTGAGCAAGCCGTCGAGCTTGTCTGCTACTTTTGCACTTTGATCGCTGTTTTCCTGAGCTATTTATTCACGCTCAGATTTTAAGCGGAACGACCACGCGATCGCCGACCTATCGGTTTTGGAAACCGAGACCGTCAACTCGAGAAAAAATGAGTTTTTCTCTCGCGAACCAACACAACACAACACAGAGTGCAGGAGTTTTTGTTATGGAAGAGATTCTAGTTACCATGGCCGATAACTGGGTTTATTGGGCCGTCAGTATTTTTGCGATCATTGCCGCGTACATCGACGGCAAGGAACTTCGAGTTCCCAACAAAATTACGTTTCCAATGATTATCAGCGGTTGGATTTACAGTGCCATTTTTTACGGAATGGACGGACAAGGCTGGTACATCGGACTGATGTGGAGCCTCGCTGGCACCGCTGTCGGAATCGCGACACTACTCCCAGCCTACGCTGTCGGCGGAATGGGGGCAGGCGATGTGAAGATGATGGCTGCAATTGGAGCCTGGGTTCACTGCACAATTACATTTTATGCCTTCTGCGTTTCAGCAATCGTTGGTGCCATTCTTGCCGTGATCATGGTGATCGCTGCCGGGGAGGGAAGAAAGCACTTTAATCAGTTCTTCTTCATCCTCAATGAAATCACCACGATTAAAAATCCCGAAGCACTTGCAGAAATTGCGACCGAAAGAAAATCCTCGATGCGTTTGCTGCCCTACGGAATTCCATTAGCCATCGGAACCGTATTGTATTTCGCTTGGATGGGATACCTCATCTAAGACCTACGCATTGTTCCGATTCTGCCGGATTTGATTCCAATTAGACCTGTCCGGCTTTTTTTGGACTGAGAACCCAATAGAACCGAATTAATCCGAAAAGGGCTGCTTGCACGGTGCAATGCAAGCAGGCAGCTCCTCGGATCGAAGTTTCGATTGAAGGAAACGAGTTTCAAGGACGGTTTGATTGCATTGCCAGACTGAAGCGATTTTTATTTAAGCCAATTATTAAGCCAAATCTTCGGGTCATACGAAGTGATTGGCGAACAACCCTAAACCGCTGTTGTTGAGGTGAAACCTATGAAATCTAAGTCATTCATGCTAATGGTTCTATCGATGGGGTTTGGACTCGTTGCCGCGATCGGCATCAGCCAGGTTTTAGGACAAAAATCCGCGAACGCTGAGCCAGAAAAGGAACATGGGCCGGTCATCGTGGCTGCCATGGATTTGGATCCTAACTCGCGTTTGACAGAAGAAAATGTCAAAATTGAGAACTGGCCGCTCGACATCGTTCCCGATGACGCGGCCACAAGCCTCGACGACATTGAGGACATGGTTAACCGCAACCGTCTTGGAAAAGGTATGCCTATCCAAAAATCGGTAATCGTCAACGAAAAATCCGTTGCCTCTCTCTCAATCCCAAGTGACATGAAAGTGGTTGCGATCAAAGTTCCTTCGGACGATCTATTCGGTGGCCTTCTTAGCCCAGGCGACAAAGTCGACGTAATCGGATTATTTACAAAGCGGGATAAGAAAAACCCGAACCGAATCAACCAGACTTCCAAGACATTCCTGCGAGGGCTTCAAGTTTTCAGCATCAATAACAGCATGAAATCAGTCGAAACTCGCGAAGACAGTCCAACTGCGGGAACGAACTCAGCGGTCGTCGGTGTGTTAGCTACGGAAGAACAGGCCGAAGCAATGTACTACGTACAAAGAACAGCTCAAATCAAACTCACGCTTCGAGGTGACGAAGCGACCAACGACGACGACATCGAAAGCCTAGACGAAATCATGGGCTGGAACCTCATCGAAGAAGATGAAGAGGATCCTGAAAACGAAGAAAATGTCGTCACTGTCGCGGCAAGCGATGCGGAAACCGAATCTAAAGACCCCCTCACAATGACGATTTGGAGCGGGAATTCGCCTGAAAATTACACATTCACCCCCGGCTTACTCCCGCAAAGCACTATTCCTGATATCAACATGGCTCCGATCGTCCCCGTAAATTCCGAAGATGCGGATGACGACGATGAGGCTGACTCTGACGGCTCTAACGAAATTGATCGCAATTTGGAAGAAGATCAATATCAGGGTGAATAGGTTCGAATTAGCTATATGTAACGTATGACATTGTCTGGTTTTAACATTGAAAAACCGCTGGGCAGTTCGGGTGTAACTTTTCACCGACTGCAGCCGTCATGGATGACTCCGGTAAGACTGACTTCGTTTCAAATTACAAAAGCCGATCCGTCCAACGCAAGGATTCATGGATGAACAAGCGTCTTTCAACTCAATTTCGCATTGTTTTTGCTTTAGCTGCAACCGCACTACTTGGTTTACCTGGCACGATCCAGGCACAAGTAGGTTTGAATTATCAGATCCGTCAAGAAGTGAAGACAATTCAGATGGTGGAGGGTTCGAACCAACGCCTTCAATTCGACTACAACATTCCTGAGTTGATGGTTGAGAACCCCGATATCATCGGAGCGGTTCCGGTTACCCCGAACACGATTCTCGTGAGCGCATTGAAACCCGGAATGTCGACTCTGACGGTCAGCGATCCAGACAAGAATCTCGAGATGATCAACATCGAAGTATCGATTGATGTGAGAGAAGTCGAAGGGGCGATTGCAAAGATCTTCCCCGATTCACAAGTCAGTGTTAATCCCTTGAAGTCTAGCATTATCCTGACAGGTAACGTAGCCAGAGCCGACCAGGTAGAAAACATCGTCAAAGTCGCACGGGATTACTTCCCAGCGAATGTAATCAATGAACTTCAAGTCAACGGTACGCAAAACATTGCGATCAAAGTGAAAGTCTACGAAGTCGCTCGCGGTAAACTGAGAAAGCTTGGCGTCGACTGGGCTTATTTAGGCGAGGAGTTCAATGTTGTCTCAAGTGTGGCTCAATTGATTCAGGATGTTTCGACCGGAGATTCCGCTGGTACCTCGGCGAACTTTGCCTTTGGTGTTCTGAACGATGGAAAGAGATTCAATGCGTTCATCGAAGCACTCGAAAGCAACAACCTGGCGAAACTGCTGGATCAACCGGTCCTCGTTGCCCAAAATGGACGGCCTGCCGAATTTCTCTCTGGTGGTGAGATCGCCATTCAGGTCGCTAGCGGACTGGGAACCAACTCCATCGAATATCGCCCCTTTGGTACCAAGCTTGATGTCGTGCCAATCATTCACGGCCAAGGTCAACTTACGCTTGAAATTCGAGCAGAAGTTTCCGAGGTCGCTGCTGACCTTGCTGGTGACGCTGGTGTCCCAGGATTCCGGGTACGACGTGTGAACACCGGCGTAAAGATGAAAGCTGGCCACACTCTTGCTCTCGCAGGAGATTACCGCGAAAAGGATGAGACAGAAGTCCGTGGAATTCCTAAGTTGATGCACAACCCATGGTTTGGCCCCGCCTTCCGATCGGTCATGGACAAATCCAATGAGACCGAACTGGTCTTCTTACTTACACCAAACTTCATCAGTGAAGTCGAATCAGATCAGCTTCCCGAGTATGGCCCGGGAAGGCTCACAACACGGCCATCAGATCGTGAGCTATTCATCAACGGCTACACCGAAGTACCACGCTGTGAAGACGACTGCCCCATTGATGACAGCTTTGGCAGCACTCGCGGAAGAGGCAATTTCCCATTCATGACGCCCGAATCTGCTAAGCAGTCGAACCCGGCAAGTAACTCTCCGTTCCAACTAAAAACTATTGCGAATCAAACGAACGGTTCGCAAAACGCAAAAGTTAAGTCTCAACCAGAGCGTGAGTCAAAGTCAATTTTCAAATGGCCCTTTAAGACAAAAACCCGTTAAACTGACAGATTAATTTTTACTTCGCTCGAACTGCAAAATGCAGAACCGGCATAACAACGACCCTCGGCAGCCTAAACACACGGATAACAAATGAGCGATACGCTACGCATCTCGATTTGCGATCCAGACGAAACAACTCGAGAAAATCTGAAACGCTACCTCATTGGCATGGACCAGATCTGGCTTGAAGCAGATTGTTCTCGCTACGAGTTCTTCGCTGAAATTGTCTCTCAAACCACTCCCGAAATCGCAATCATCGACATTGATTCCGATGACGAAAAAGCGATGCAGCTCGTAGAAGAAATTTCAAAAACACATCCGTCGATTGGTATTATTGTCGTCAGCAACCGAACCGATGGCCAAATGATCCTCCGAGCAATGCGTTCCGGAGCAAGAGAATTCCTTAACTCCCCAATTCAAATCGACGAACTCGTCGGAGCCCTTGATCGAGTCGCTGCCAACACAGATGGTAAGCAACGCAGCAACGCTGGAAATATCATTGCTGTCGCCGGAGCATCCGGGGGGGTGGGAAACACATCGATCGCTGTCAACCTTGCGGTCGCGTTGGCCGCCAACCCAGAGCGCAGCGTCGTACTGATTGACCTCGACCTTGCCCTCGGTGACGCCGATGTCTTCCTCGACATGATCCCGGATTACACCCTGCTCGATGTCGCTCAGAATATTTCACGACTCGACCTCGCGCTTTTAAGAAAATCACTGACGAAGCACGAATCTGGTGTATACCTGCTTCCGCGACCGGTACAAATCGAAGACATGTCTGCGATTTCTAACGAAGATCTAAAACGGGTAATCGGGTTACTGAAAGCCTCGTTCACCCACCTCATTATTGATCTCTCAAAATCATACAGTCGGCTCGACATCACCGCCTTAGAAAGTGCAAACAGCATAGTCTTGCTGACACAACTTGACCTGCCTTGTCTGAGAAATGTTGTGAGACTTCTCTCATCACTGGAGACCTACGACGACGTCAATGACAAAATCAAAATTGTCGTAAACCGGGTAGGCCTCGACAAAATGCAGATCAGCTCGACGAAAGCAGAAGAGACCATCGATCGAGACATCTTTTGGAGAATACCCAACAACTACCCTGTCATTTCCGAATGCAGAAACAACGGCGTACCTTTGTTAGAGAACGCCAAGAATGCTGCGATCACTCAATCGATTTGCGAACTCGCCGAAAAGCTGTCTGGTGATTTCGAAGAGGATGAAGGAAAATCAAATAAAAAAGATCGAATGTCTTGGCTAAAATTTCTCGGCAAATAGTCCTAGCAGAACCTTCACGGCCGCGTCTCTTAATGACCAGTATCCGGCAATCATATTCGCCACACGGTCCAAGGCTGACGCTCAATGAGCTTCTAGCCAATTCTCTCCGGTGCCCATCTCGACTTCGATGGGAACGTCTATTTCTAGAGCCGTCTTCATGCAGGATTCAATCACAGGAATTACAGTCTCTGCCTCTTCTCGATGCATGTCGAACACTAATTCGTCGTGAACGGTAAGTAACATCTTGGTTCTAAATGCCCCTTCACGTAGAGCGTGATGCACTTTGATCATCGCCAGTTTAAGCATGTCAGCCGCCGTGCCCTGAATGGGGCTGTTCATGGCGAGTCGTTCGGATGCATTTTTCAACGTTCGGTTTCGTGAATTAATATCACGAAGTTGCCGGCGACGCCCCGTTTGTGTTTTCACAAACTCATTTTCTTCTGCAAACCGAATTGTCCGATCAAAATACTCTCGAACGCCGGGATACTTTTCGTAATAGTTGTTAATCAACGAATTGGCTTCAGCGCGGGGAATGTTCAGTCGCTGCTGCAATCCAAATGCCGAGATCCCGTAGAGAATTCCAAAATTCACCATTTTGGCTTTGGCCCGCATTTCGCGATCAACTTCTTCCATAGGTACTTTATAAACCTGAGCCGCTGTGACCGAGTGAATATCGGTTCCCGACCGGAAGGCGTCTAGCATCGTCGGATCCTGGCTCAAGGCAGCCATAATACGCAACTCAATCTGAGAATAATCAGCAGCCAAAATCAAATGCTCTGAATCTCTTGGCACAAAAGCGGCTCGTATTTCACGCCCCCGCTCTTTGCGAACAGGGATCGTTTGCAGATTTGGATTGTTGGACTGCATTCTCCCTGTGGACGTCCATGTCTGGCTGTAATGGGTGTGGAGTTTGCCAGTCTTGGGGTCGACGGCATCGGGTAACTGATCGACATAAACCGATTTAAGTTTTTGAGCGCTGCGAAACTCTAAAACGTTTGCAACGATTTCGTGCTTAGGCGCTAAACGCAGCAATTCAGATTCCTTGGTGGAATATTGCCCAGTCGCGGTTTTCTTAGGATTGTCAACTAATTTTAATTCGTCATAGAGAACGATGCCAAGTTGCTTGGGCGAGGCAATATTAAACTCTCGCCCCGCCTCGTCAAAAATTTTAGCTCGCAGTTCCTCAATCTCTGTAGCCAATACGACTGAATATTTATTCAAAGCCTCCGAGTCCAGCCGAATCCCCTGATACTCCATCTCAACAAGCACGGGGATCAAAGGACACTCGACCTCGTAACAAACCTCAGCCACGCCTCTCGCCTCCACTTCGGGACCAAGCGCGTCTGCCACCTGAAGCGTAATATCAGCGTCCTCACAGGCGTACTCGGCAATAATTTCTAGGGGAACATCTCGCATATTCCGCTGCTCTTCGCCTTTCTTACCGATCAAGTCACTGGTCGGAATTGGACGGTAGCCAAGATAGATCGTCGCAAGGTAATCGAGCCCGTGTTTCATGTCCGGCTCTTTCATTGAGTGAACCAACATGGTGTCGATTAGCTCACCGCGAACGTCAATGCCCCGCCATCTCAAAAGGCTGACATCGTATTTAAGGTTATGGCCAACTTTGACAATCGACTCATTCTCAAAAACAGAACGAAACTCCTCTAAAACGGCCGCTGACATTTCTTCAGATTCTGGAACCACAACATAATAAGCACGATGCTTTTCAAACGAGAATGCGATTCCCAGAGGTGTCGCCAAACGCGGGTCCAGCCCGGTCGTCTCGGTGTCAAAACAAAAACGCTTTTGATTCATTAGCGTTTCAATTAATTCAGCCCGCTCCTTTTTCGTTTTAATCGTGGTGTACTGATGAGGAACGTCGGCTATTGTCTTTTCCTCTACCGCAGGATCATCAAACAGTGTCGCCTGTATTTCTTTTTCACGCTTATCTCTTATCGCCGCCTGCCTCGCTGGCGCTGCCGAGAACGACTTGCCCAACATGCGTTTACCGAGCGTATCAAATTCCAACTCTCCAAAGAGCTCTGTTAGTTTTGCCTTATCAAAACCCGACCATTTCAAGTCATCCAAAACAATATCATGAGGTACATCGAGACAGATCGTGACCAATTCTTTCGAAAGAATCGCTTGATCTTTATTCTCCTCGACGCGCTCCTTTTGCTTGCCTTTTAATTGGTCTGTATTTTCTAACAAAGACTCCATCGAACCAAATTTTGCGATTAATTTCTGAGCAGTCTTGGGGCCAATCCCAGGTACACCCGGAATGTTATCACTGGCGTCGCCCATCAATCCAAGAATATCAACGACTTGATCCACCCGCTCGATTTGCCACTTTTCGAGAACTTCCTTTACGCCCAGCATTTCTGGACTTCCCCCCTGACGCCCCGGCTTGAACATCGTGACATGCGCCGAAACCAATTGCGTATAGTCCTTATCCGGAGTCACCATAAACGTCTCAAATCCAGCCGCCTCTGCCTCCACAGACAACGTTCCAATAATATCATCCGCCTCGAATCCTGGCTTGCGAATCATGGTGATATTCATGGCTTCAAACAGTCGGTCGACCCAAGGAAACTGCAGTGCAATATCCTCGGGCAATGCGTCCCGCTGTGCCTTGTACTCGGGAAACGCTTCGTGGCGAAACGTCGGTTCACGCGTATCGAAGGCAACCGCCAAATGGGTCGGCTCATACTTGGAAATGATATCGAAAACAGTGTTAGCCACACCGAATACAGCAGAAGTACAAACCCCCGACGTAGTAAATCGCGGCGATCGAATCAGCGCGAAATGGGCTCGATAAATCAAAGCCATTGCGTCGAGAAGATAAAGTTTCTTTTCAGCTTTTTTTTCCGAATCGGCCATACATGCTTCGCTTAGTAAAGATGAAAATAGAACTGACGACTATCAATCACTCGATAGTTTAACAAATCAAAGACACCGAGTCGGTAGCTCAACTTCAAACAAAGCTAATCAGGCTCGCGACTTAGAACAACATTGAACACTTTTTCACCAATGACAACGCCGTCTAATTCCATGGTCATTCGCCAGGGGCCCAACTTATCAGAAACCGGTTCCCAGATTGTATCGCCTAGATAAAAATCCCAGTCATTGGTCTTCACAAAGACCGAGCCGTCAAAAGGTGCGCGACGAATGCCCTCCGAATCCAAGATTCCAGGGTGATCGATACAATAATCCAATTCCCTGTTTTTTGCCCCTTTAATATTCACGATAAATCCGAACTCAATCCCAAGATCGGCCGGTACTTCCGTGGTGAACTGTTCAATTTTTGGGAGGTTTTTTGACTGCGAGTCCCAGTTCGAATAAATCCCAAAACTCCGGATTCGAATTTCAGGTTTCCGCTTTGCCATCAATCGGAGCTTCAGAAAAATAAATACGGCAAGTTATCGGGAATTCAAAAAACAAATCCGGGTGCTACGAGCGACACGGCATCAACATGCCAATCGCCCCAAACAGCCGATCATTTCAACAAATAATCCTGCTCGAAAGTATCCCAATCGGTAGCCTTGGACAAATCAATGGAAGGCACATCAAGAGGATCGCCTTTTCCAAAGTATTTCTGCCCTGCAGCCGTGTTGAAAATTACTACCCGCTCGTCGAGTGCTACCTGGTCCTGTTCAATTAACTTTTCCAATCCACCAATACAGGTAGCCGCTTCCGGACATATGATTATTCCTTCCGCCGAGGAGACTTTTTTCTGCCATTCAATCAATCGCGTTTCTTCAACCGAAATTGCCGCACCACCACTGGCCCGAACAGTATCAAGGACCATGAAATCTCCCAGTGCGGCTGGCACCCGCATCCCTGAAGCGATGGTATGAGCATTTTCATGACGCTTGGCAAACCGCTCTCCCGCCTCAAACGCGGTAACCATAGGCTGACAACCATCGGACTGCACCGCATACATTCTTGGCATTGTCTCGCTCGTCAGAAAACCCATTTCACGGAGTTCCTCAAAAGCTTTCCACATTGCAATCAATGCAGTCCCGCCACCCGTTGGGTAGAGGATGACATCAGGCAGTTCCCAGTTAAACTGCTCAGCCAACTCCAGGCCCATCGTTTTCTTTCCCTCTAGTCGATAGGGCTCCTTCAGCGTGGAAATGTCAAACCACAGTCCATGATTGTGCCCCTCCCGAATTCGCTTTCCAGATTCATCGATCAGGCCATTGGTCACAAACAATTTTGCGCCGCTGAAATAACACTCTGTCTGATTTACAATCGGCGTGTCATGAGGCATGAAACAGACGCACTGCATTCCAGCGCGAGCCGCGTACATCCCCATTGCACCACCCGCATTTCCATTACTTGCCATTGCAATTCGAGTCTGTCCGAAGTGCTTGGCCATCGTTGTCGCTAACGACATA